>JGI24146J20443_1000718_pt1 | contig 23892 bp, 24 predicted proteins | sample BarGraIncub1131A_FD_20443 | JGI IMG/M metagenome (IMG submission 20443) | reverse complement strand
TATCAGGGCCTACATCGGTCGTTAAAGGGCAACCAGCAACCTTCATGGCTATTCTTTACAGCGTAAATGAACACAAGAACGTGTGCGGTGCTGTCAACTACTACATTGACAACAGTGCTGCTGGGGGAACGTGGAACATTAATCCAGCTGGTTCATGCTCTGCGTCTTCTGGAAGCTTAGCGCTCGCTGGCCCTGATACAGCGAAGCTTTCGATTGGAACGCATACGCTTAAAGTCGATTTTTTGGGTAACAACGCCTACGGCCCCTCACAATCCGTGATGACGTTTACGGTGAGATCTTAACATACATCGACTCCTGCGTCGCTCCGTGAGTTTTCCAGAGACTCCTGACTTCTGCTATTTAGCAAATGGTGAAGCTATCATAGCAACAACACTTAGGAACAGTAAGATTAGCCAGAAAAAACCCAATAATAATCCTAATGGCCAAAATAGAATGAGCGCAATCAGTACGAAGATGCCACCCCAAACGAGAATGGTCAAAAACAAACCGAGACTCATTAACGCAGCGGCAAGTCCCATTTTTCTTTTACCTTCAAATCCAACCGATGCCCAGCAACAGAAAAAAAGGAGAAAGACGATTACCTTGTAATCGTCTGGTCATTCTTATAGTCCTCACAGCCGTTGACTTATCTGTGTCAATGCCTAAGGCTTGAACATTTGCAGATTAAATCGCTGTTAAAAGTTCACTGTCAGTGAGTCTTGGAATATTCCCGGCTCGAAGACAATCTTCGTTGGAGTATTTCCAGCTGCTATCTCGAAAACGACAATTCCAGCCACTTTGTCTCCCGGATTTGAGTTCTGTAGTGATTCTATCTGGTCTGCAGACACAGTAGCGGCCGAATGGCCTATATTCTGATTGTCAAACAATTTATACTGGAACATGTTCCCGATCAGGGCGTTCTTTACGTCCTTATTTGTCACCTCAACGTAGACTTGGACATATTTATTCCCCGGATCTGGCTGCATAAATTGGTTTGACTCTGTGTATACTCCTTGAGACCTAGCCGTAAAGCTGTAATGACTATTACTTGCTGTGCCTTGCCCGCTAGGAGTTGGTGCTGGTGTTGCTGTTGGTTTTGGCGTTGGTGTTGCTGTTGCTTTTGCAGTCGCAGTAGCTGCTACTGTTGCTTTGGCCGTCGGTGTTGGTGTCGAACTGCTTGGCGACTGAGATGCCATTACGATACATCCTAGTGTGAGCACTACGACCAGTGCTAAGATGCCAATCACAACCATTTTTCGACTTAAGCCAAATATTTTTGGCTCAGGTGATGGACTGTACTGTGGTTGCTGTTCCCACGGCGTCGACGCGGCCGATGCTGCGGCAAGCGGCGCCGCTGCATTGCCATTAACAAACGCCTTGCTGCAGTTTGCACAGAACTTGGCATCCGGCAAATTCGGTGCTCCACAATTTCGACAATATTTTTGGTCTGCCATTATACCTCCAAAAATGAGCTACCCGTCAATCGGGATAGCCAGCTTTTCTATTATAGTTCTTAGCGTCGAAATATGCCCAAACGCAGCTAATTATCCAGATAATCGGAGTTCCGATAAATGCAGTTACTAATGCTACGATGATTGCTAGCACAATTAGACCGACGCCCTTTAACCACATTCCTAAATAGAAATGCCCAAATCCGACAATGAGTATGCCGAGTAACGCCGCAAGCCAAGGCTTCTTTCGATCTACGTGCATGTAGTGCGCTTGCACTTGGCCCGGCGCTGATTGCTGCGCTTGTGGCTTTTGATAGCCTTGCATTGGCTGTTGGTGTTGCTGCGCTTGTTGCTGTGTAGGCGGTAATACCGCTTGTGCTGGGGGTTTTTGTGTTGGCTGCACACCTCCCGTTACGAGTGGTGCCCCACAACTTTCGCAGAACCTTGCGTCTGGCAAGGCAGGAGAGCCGCACTTTGCACATTTTGTTTCGTCCACGTGTTTCACCTCCTTTATGTTTTTGACGTGCTTAAACGCCGTCTAAAAAAGATGCACCTACGTATTCAAGAAGCGAAACTTGGCTTAACTATTCCTATTCTACACGACACTTTCAAGCCCTCACTTCTAATGTATTACGGTACTCTGGGAAGGGGGCCGTCAGTCAAAGGAAATCCAAAAAAGAAATAATTAGCTAGGAAGTAAGGCCATGGTTTGCACAAGAAGAAAGATCAGCAGAGTATAGCCCTAAGATTTCTCGCTGTCATGTCTAAACCGGAGATTTTATCGTGTCTTCTGGCACGTTCTTAGGCATTCGGGAATCTTTTGCGAGGTAATCACGCAAATCTCAAAAGCAAAAGGTTAAGCGGTAGGGCGAAGAGGCAATTTCGGGCTATGGCAGACGAACAATACTGCAAGAATTGTGGTGCACCGATATCTAAGGAAGCTGAGTCACCTCCGCCCGAACCCAAAGGGTATTTCCCACTTTTGCGACAAAGCGGCATGCCTACGCCGCACGATAAGACGACCGATAAACACATTGTAGCCGTGATGGCAACTCTCGCAGCGTTAGGTATAATTATGAGTGTTTTTGTGGTTCTGACCGCAGATTCAAGCAATGAAATCAACAAGTATGAAGGATCTGTTCTTGGAAACGCGATTGTGACTTCATTCAGCAAAACAGGTGGTGACGTATTTAGAGGCGTAACGACTTACAACGGCACGATTAGTTCTCGATCGGGCAACTGGACGAGCATCTCCTCACAGACTTACACATTGATGAGTTCAAAGGAAGAAGCTGATAAGTTTTTCCGTGAGACAGTCACCAAAAAGGAGACTAGTGAAGGCTTCGTAGTCTTAAACAGTAACGAAACGGTTTGGCGTGGGACACAGAATGGCCGCCTCAACTGCACTGTAAAGGTTGGTTACAACGCTAAGCTTGGTAATCTTGTCGTGGTCAGTGCGAACACTGAATCCATAAACGCAATATCGCCAACACCAATATCGCAAGCAACGCCGTCACCAAGTCCGCCTCCCAGCAACCCCCAATCAGTCCCAGTTAACTGTTCGCAGTGCTGCCCGGCAATAGATTGTTAAGTAAAAAAACAAAGGAAATCGCCAAAAGAATTAACGAGCTAGGAGATGAGGAGAGGTTAAACGGAACACGCTATAGCTCCTGCTGTAAGGTGCTCTCTCGCTCCTGTATCGTTCTCGTCGTCGTTCCTCCTTATGCTAGCTGCGCGTTAATCCACGCCGCTACTGCGTTAATATCGCCCCAAGGCAAGATCTGAACTTGGCCTGTCGAAGTCGTTCCTATGATCTGATTGTATGTTTGGTTATTAACGCCAACTATCGTTACGGAGGGATTTTCACCGAAATAGCCATACTTAGCTGGTTCGTTTAACGTTTCTATTATAGACCCCGCCTCCATATTAGGCGGCCCTTGATAATAGACCGTTATGGTGACGTGCTTAGGCGTCGGAGTCGGCGTTGGAGGCGCTGGCGTTGGAGTAACTATTTTGCGCCCCCTTTTTGCTAAAATCCCCGTCAATAAAATTAGCACTAGAAAAGCCCAAACTATTACAGCTAATATAATTAGTCCAACCAGCCCCCAAAAAGTTAGTATCATTAACATTTTGAAAGCCTCCTTTGTTGCTCATTCCAACGATAGAGAAGATAAATGCCCCCGCTGCGTTGACACGCCGCTATGCGCAGCGTTGTAGCGGAACTGCATCGTATCGGTCTGTGCCGCTGCAGGAATCGTCACAACGCCTGCAAATAACACGGTAATGAGAAGGATGACCACAGAAAATGAGATGATTTTGGATACGCGCATGATTGCCTCTTGCAATGTTCGCAGACACCTAAGAACGAGTAAGAAGACACGATAAAGGCTTTGGTCTGAAACGGTAACGAGAGGCTGCGCTAAATGCGCTTTAATGCCTTAAAATCGAAAAAAGAGCGATGGGCTCGAGGCGATTCGAACGCCCGACCTTCGCCGTGTAAAGGCGATGTCATAACCAGCTAGACCACGAGCCCGCAGGTTACCCTTATCTCACGTTCGTATATTAAAGTTCTCACACGCCATGCATTCTGCTCAGCAACCGTAGCCTATTACGTCCTAAAAACGTGTTTGGGTTCCCCAGTCAGTTTCTCAAGAAGTCTTTGCTATACTACCGGTGGCGTCGCGCTCGTACTCTAACGTTGGGGGCGCACTCTGAATCTCGTCCCCCCAACCCATCATCATTTCGTACAGTTCGATAGCCTTAAGCAGCACCGGTTCTGTAGGACTCCCAACTTTGTAAGCCCACCAATACGGCTCTCCTCGGCGCTCTATAACAAACTTGACCGCCTCATCTTTAGACAAGGTAAAGTCCCTGGAGTCGTCGAGGACGATCTCGCCACTTCCCCTAAGCCGTTCAACAAGCGGTTCCATCTTTGTAGATAGGAGGACTCGAATCCCGTTGTCCGTACCCACCTCGAGCAACAGGTTGCTCTGCGTGCCGATAGAGAACAATCGATACCGCATGCCCTCGGGTTCCTTTTGTGCGCCGCCCCGGTCGATGAAGGTGTGTTTTGCCAGCTGCTCTTCAATTTGTGATGTCGTCATTTCTGTCATTATATCACTCCAACAGTGGTACCCCTCATGTGATTGCCGTAAATAAAGGCCTATCTGTTTGCACCCGAACGGGCGCTTAGGGCTGCCCTACTCGTCGTCGCAACTCTTCGAAAAAAGTGCGTCCCAAAGCACTTCTGTCTCGTTCCGGTAGCGCTTAAACGTTAAAGCAACGAACATCGCATCACCTTCACTCGGTAGGGATGCCAACTCGTTCTACCCTCGTGATGAGGCCGTCCTTTTCCATAAGGCTTAAAAGCGGAAGTAAGTCGGCACCGTTATACCCGGAGGGGGGCCTTACGTCTCGAGGCGAAGCACATCCATCGCTAAACACGTGACGCTCCTAAAGAACGCGATGCAATCTATTAATTCAGCCATCGTGTCGTTCAGCTGCGATCGGATGAGGGTAAGATTGACGCCGCTGTCCCTATCTAACCAACCTCTCTGCAGCGAGTATCTCTGCATTAAGTATTGAAGCTCCGGCAGCCCCTCTTACGGTGTTATGGCCCATAAGCGTATACTTTATGCCCTTGCCCACATCGCGCCTCACCCTTCCGACGGTCACGCTCATTCCATCATAGACATCGCGATCGAGCCGAGGCTGCGGTCGATCGTTCTCCTCTCTGACAATTACGGGCCGTTCCGGGGCAGATGGCAACCCTTTAAGGTGCGGAAGCGACGCCATAGCCTGTTTCACTTCTTCAGGGGACGCATCGACGTCCACCCATACCGATTCGGTATGTCCGTCGATCACAGGGACCCGGTTGCATATCGCACTGACGGTGACGTTGGCGTTGATGATCTTCTTTCCATCGAAGGCGCCCAGAATCTTCGGTGTTTCAGTCTGCATCTTCTCTTCCTCACCACCGATGTAGGGGACGACATTATCTAGGATGGCCATCGATGAAACGCCGGTGTAGCCCGCACCGGAAACTGCCTGCATCGTCGCGACCTTGACGTCGCTCAGTCCGAACTGCATGAGCGGTTTGAGCGTCATCACGAGCACGATAGTGGAACAGTTCGGGTTAGTGACGATAAAGCCACCCCAGCCGCGTTGCTCTTTTTGTATCTGGAGTAGCTTTACGTGGTCTTTATTGACCTCAGGAATGAGGAGGGGCACGTCATCGAACATCCTGTACGAGGCAGCGTTGCTCGAGACGCCAAAGCCGGCACGAGCATAATCCGCTTCGACGCGTTCTGCGATGTCGGCCGGAAGGGATGAAAATACAAGCTTCACATCATCAGGCATGTCCTCTGACTTCGTCGGAATAACGCGAAGATCCCCTATGTTTTCAGGTAGAGGAGTGCTTAAACGCCAATCAACCGCGTCTTTGTAGTACTTCCCTGCGCTCCGCTCAGAGGCTGTGACCGCTCCGACTTCAAACCACGGGTGTGCCTCGAGGAGTTGACAGAAGCGTTGTCCGACTGCGCCAGTGGCGCCAAGTACGCCGACTTGTATTCTCTTTGACATATCTCTCCTAACCAACGCGATAACTCGTGATAGACATCAACGCAGGCGGTACCTTACACCTGTTTAAACGCTAACAATAATCGCGTCAGCACCTCTATCGGCTCATGAAAAGGCGCCCATATAATCCTTTTGGTCAGCAGTATCAGAAAAGTGAGATCTTGGATGTCAAAGCTTCCAGACAGCACTGCGCGTTAAGGAGATAGAAAATCTGCGTTCAGTGTCAGTAAAAGCGTCCCTGCTGCCGTAACCCCGAGCACGGGTTGTTGCAGGGGGCGTGTTCACTTTGCCAAAAAGTAAAGGCGTTGTATATATATGTCTATAGACAAAACAAGCACTGGAATTGGACGAATATGGAACTAAAGGTAAGCTGGTACTGGGGCCTCATCGGTGTGCTTGGATTCCTAGGCGTGCTCTTCAACCAGCAGCTGTTCTTTCTCTTCTTTGTTTTCTTCATATTCTTTATCATACCCAGGAAGCCAAAGCCAACTATCGCCTAGAAGGCATCGCAATTACTCAAAACGTTTGAAAACGCCGATCGAACGCTTCGTGCAGCATTTTATTTCGTTAGCAGCATTTACCTTGCAGGCATTTGTTTCAATTGCAGCATTGAACGCAGAAAACAAAGAAGAGACGGTACGGACGGGGAACCCTCATTTTAAGAGACTAATCGAGTTATAAAGAGACGCCACTTTCAACAATTTGCTCATCCGACGGACGAAAGCGGAGGTGGAATAACAATGACTTACAAAAAGAAGACCTGGAGACAGAAACTGGGAGATAAAAAAGGGCTACCAAAAGTGATGGAACTAGAGGAGCGGTTTCCATGCTACAACGCGGTACACAAGAGGGGCGCTGAGGCAGGCGATCCCGTTGTTCTTGTCAATCCAAGCGAGGTCTTAGAGGTCATGAAAGAGGTCCCGGAGGGCAGGCTTATCACCATTGTCGAAATTTGCAAAATAATTGCTAAGAAACACGGGGTCAAAGCGTGCTGCTCGCTTACGACGGGTATTTTTATCATGACTGCCGCAAACGCAGTGGAGGAGAGGATTCAAGAGGGCACGCGTTTGGACATTCCTTACTGGCGAACGTTGAAGGCTGACGGATTCTTGAACGAGAAATATCCAGGCGGAGCTGAAGCTCAGAAACGACTATTGGAAACTGAGGGGTTTATCATACGAAAAAAAGGGAAACGGTATTTTGTTCAAAATTATAAGACTATTTAGTTGATCTAAGCGGTCGAATATCCTAATTTATAGGCTGAGCGGGGCCAATGAGTAAACTATAGAATGCAAAGGCGGGCACATAAAATCTCAAAAAACAGCAACCCCGCAAATCACAAAGGGTTATTTATTACACCCCGAATATGTTATCGAGCTGATACCGTGGAGAACAACACACAAGTACACGCTGAAAAATGCCCGGCAGCAGACAAAGAGCTAAAGGCGTATATATTAGACCTAATTCTAGCAATCGAAGCCTATGACACGCTACGCGTTGAAGAACTCTTGCGGTGGGATATACCCCTTAAGTGGCATGATTTGGCAATAAGTATAGCTGAGCCATATTTAGACGGAACGCCCCTAAGTGATCAAGTGTACCGTTTGTGCCTCGACGCGAACAAGGAGCTTGCGCAATTGGAAGATGATGAGTGACGAGACCGTTTACTAGTTACAACTAAACGAGCAACTCACTGTTTTTTACGCCCCTTTATGGGCGGATGTTTTTTGACTCGAGTTAGATCGTCAATACCCGCGGTGACCAAACGTTTTCTGCTCCTCTATCTCTCGCATTGCTCGCGCAGACCGCTCTACTAGCGCGTCTGTAGTATCGAACCTCTCACACAGATCGGCATAAAATTCGAGGTGGGATCTAATCTCTTCTTTTAGTTGCGCCCTCTCGTTTGCGTCAATATCGCTAAAAAACTCAAGGTCACAATAGAGACTTTTTAGGGCATTCCAAGCCCTCCACGCACTCCCCTCTATTTGATCCGGCGTTATCATGGTATGCTAATCTCCATCTTCGTTATAAACAAAATCGCGCTATGAGTCCCTCCAAATTTCTGCAGTTCCCACAGAGCGCAGAGCTGGTCATGATCTGTCACACATATTCTTGCACTGTACGTATTTGGCTAACGTTACGGTCGGCACCTAGTCTAAAATAGTTACTGAGAGGGTGCTTAAGTGGTTGGGTCCTTCACTGGGTCAAGAGTGTAAGAACAACTCAACCGAAAAAAGCTTGCTTAGCACCCTCTCCGGCATGGATAACTTGTTGAGTGATTCCTCCTATAGGCAAGGTTGTATGCAGCCGGCTCATCTAACTGAAGAAGTCCCCTGCCACAGCTTTTGCCGTCTTCTTGCTTGTTTGTGCGCCTGCGCCTTGTGCATGCACACCAAGTTCATTGGCTATAGGTCCCAACTCTTTTCCCTTTTTGACGATATTTTCCATCGTTTCCTTGAACTTGATCGCTTCTGATGCAGAGATTTGATTCCAATACAGCCGCTCAGGATTGATCCCGATTGCCTGCAAATAGGGTTTGAGCAAGGTCATGCGCGCATTGCAGGCGAAGTTGCCTTTCAGGTAATGGCAGTCGCCAAAGTGACAGCCGAGCATCATCACCATGTCAGCGCCAGAGAGGAACCCTTTAACGATGAACATTGGGTTTAGGCGTCCTGAGCACATTATGCGTATGATGCGCATGTTTGTCGGATATTGCATTCGAGAGGTCCCCGCCGAGTCTGCCCCGGCATAGGAGCACCAGTTACAACAGAAGGTTAAGATGCGAGGTTCCCATTCCTGTTCGCTCGACTGCGCAGCTTCCGCTTGGCTCATTCTTGTACCTCCTCCCATTCAGATAGAGGTATTGGGTCCTCCAATGACCGCCCTGGCACGTAACCTGTAGCCTTTTGAAGATCCGTTTGCACCATATGGGTGATCATAGCAATGGGGATCTCAGCAGGACAACCGTCCTCACACTGGCCACAGTCCACACACGATGGCCCTATGTGCATCAAACGCGTGAGATGAAACATCGGCTCAGGAGGTAACGTGCCCTGCGCCATGACGTAATCTTTTTTCGTAAAGCACTCCTCGCAGTAACATATCGGACAGTTGATAATACAGTTCCGACACAGAATACATCTGTCCAAGTCAGCGAACATCTTTTCGAACTTATCAGCGCCGTCATACTTGGCAAATTGCGCATCCATAAATTTGTGCGCCATTTTCACCATGATTCCGTCTAACTTCTCACGCAGTGCAATCCCTTCAGGTGGCGCGTCGGTCAGCGTAAGGGCTCCCGACGATGTAGCTGTATCAAGCAGCTTTTGGCCTTTGTCTGTGAACACTTCGATGAAGGTTGCCTGTCCTGCGTCGGGGCCGATAACCCCCCAGTTGCCGCACGCTATGTCGGCCATTCTCGGGATGTTATATTCACATCGCTGGCAGTTCTTGCGCCTGCCGTAGCCCGCTTGCTCAAGCGTATCTATGGAAACCTCTTTGTGTTCGCCGTCCTTGGTCTGCACGATAAGCTTCCCTTTAGCGATCTCCTCTTTAACCACATCGTCGGGATCGATTTCATAGAATTTTCGTATCATCTCGCGTGCTGGTACGGGGGGCATCGTCCCCGCGCAATTCACCCCGACCATATAGATGTTATCCATGTTAATTTGGTTACGTTTGCCCATCTCAACAATAGCACGAGCATCACACGGTTTGCATGTGACGGCGACGCGTGTATCCCGCGCGGCATTGAGGTAATTCTTAATTACCTTTGCGCTCAGCGTCGGTGCGCAATGCAGCGAGCCTGAAGCTTCTGCTATTTCTTCCTTAGTCGTGGCAAAAAAGGGAAAGCCGTCGTAAATGCTTTCGCTTTTCTTTATAACCAACGCTCCGTCGACCAAGTTCTGTTCTAACGCTGCTGTGAGTATTGCAGTGACTGCTCCACCACATTCCCCTCGTTCTTGTGTTGCTTGATCAGTCGCTTTACCGTAAAACATCTAATCGCCTCGCCATTGATAAACAAGTATCAGTATAGTAATATAACCTACAATATCAGGCTTAACGTTTTCTGTTTACCTGTCGTTCAACTTAATATCGCCGTGATGGGGGCGCTTAGTGCCTGCAATCACATACATATAACTTACTTTTGCTACCCTGTAGTGCAAGCGTGTGCAATTGCAAACATCAAGCCGAATCTTTATGGTTATGANCTATGTAACCACCTATAGCTTAGAAACAGCCCCAACAGTCNATAGGGGCCCGAAGNGTCCTTACTTTACTTGCGTCTGACATTCAATTGTTCGAGTGATCTTTTTGGTTTTCGACACTTGTTTTTGTTACATTTCGTGCGCGCGATAACGGACCAAGGGGCTTATCGCAGGCCTTTTACTGCTTATAAGAGTTACTATATTGAACTAGACTAAGATGACGCGAGCTTCTAAGCCGTTAGAGTTATCGCTAAGTACCTGCTAACACTCGATCGTCGTGACATACGGCGCGGTTTGTCGCATTTTCACTTGCTAGAATGAGACCCTCGCTAACTGCTGAAGACTGTTCGGAGAGCGACATAACGTGAGACAAAAATTCATCGAATTGAATGGCGTCAAATGCATTCTGGGCAAAACAAACGTCGGCCTCTACGAAAATCATTTAATCGATACGGCTGTTATCGATGCCCCGCTTAATCTTGAGGCGATTCTTATCACGCACGGGCACACCGATCACTTTGCGTGGGCGAGTACGCTGCAGAAACGTACGCGTGCCCTCGTGGTAGCTCCGAAAGAGGACGCATTTTTGATCGAGAATCCTGAGGTCAACGTGCGCGGTATGTTCAACTGGGCGCGTCCGCCAGTTGAGATGACAACGAAATTTTTCCTAGGAGAGCCGTGCAAGGTCGACCGCTATACCGAAGAGTACCCGTTTGAAGGAGATATGGCCCCATTGCCCTTATCTGGTCATACGATGGGGCACACGGGCTATTTATGCGACGGCGTGCTCTTTGCAGGAGACGCACTCTACCCGAAGGCAATCTGGGAACGACACAAGTTGCCCTACTCCATAGACGTCGAGCTTACGCGCCGCTCGCTTGACGCAATTAGAAAGACCACGTTTGACTGGATCGTTCCGAGTCACAGCGCAGTTATGTCAAAGGAAGAAAGCGTTGAACAGATCGCGCTTCATTTAGAGCGGCTTGCACAGATCGATGCCATGATACTTCGACTTTTAGCGCATCCTCGATCAACGGAAGAACTCATCTACGACGTGCTCAAAGAGCTTGACGTAAAGGATAACCTAGCTCAATACTGGCTTTCTGTTACTACGATTAAAGGCCACTTGAGTGGGCTTGTCAGCACGTACAAAGTTACTTACGACATCACCGATCACCGGGTGTACTGGAAATTAAATGACTAAGGTCGTTCCGCACAGTGATTCGACGGAATGTGCGAGCTTCTTTGCATCCCCCAATTCGCCGTAAAAAATCCTTTTCGGGCGCGTTTGGCGTGCTTAAGTAAGCTTCTCGATTACATCCCGTATTGATACTGCGCTCGCAAAGAAGTCGCTCCAAGCATCCACTTTCGGGTAGTTCCGGATAGAGTACGACCGCGGGTCGATGTTTGCCAGCTCGTCCCAAGGAAACGGGCTCGCAACAGGGAGCCCTGGTTCTGATCGTGCGGCAAACGGCGCTACAGAGGTCTGCATCGCTGATATCCTGTTTACATCTATAAAGATCCGTCCCTCCCTTTTTTCCACTCTCAGGTCTGTCGTTACGGTGGCGTCTTGCTTTGCGAGGGTCTGCGCAATCTTAAGGGCAAAATCTCGGACGCCTTTATTATCAAGCTCGCGCTTAACGGGCACGGCAATGTGGTAGCCCTTGCCACCCGTTGTCATGATGTACGATCTAAAGCCTAAAGCCTCAAGGAAGCCCTTCAACTTGAGTGCAGCTGACTTGAGCGATGACACATCGGGTCGAGACGGGTCTAGGTCAAATATCATCTTGTCGGGAAGGTCAGGTTTGTCAATTCGTGTGACCGTGATGTGGGGCACAACAACCTGATTACTGATGTAGACGATCGCTGCTTCGTCTTTAACGATCGCATAGCAGGTCACGCCGCTTTCATGTTCAAGACACTTGCTTTCAATCCAATCTGGAAAATAGTCAGGAATGTTCTTTTGGAAGAACCTCTCTCCGCGCACCCCTTCGGGAAATCTGAACATTGAGAGGAACCGGTCCTTCACATGGGGCAGCATCAACGGTGCGACATTGCGATAGTATTCCACAAGCTCTGCTTTTTTTATCCCCTCATCGAGCTCTTTTTCAGGATGAGTTATCTTGATGTGGTGCCCCCCTACGTCTATTTCAGCGCTCCGGGGAGGCTTCTCTCTTTTTTTGACGATGATCCACTCTTCGTTTTCAATTCGTGTGAATGCATAGGACCCGTCGAGCTTTTCGCCCTTCAGATAGATGATGAAGTGTCCCTTTTCCAGCGCTTCACTAAGGGGCTGAACCTTGCTGCCCTTAACGGTAATGTTGACAAACTTTCCCTTGTCCCATATTTCGACGGTTCCTGCGCCGTACTCTCCTTCAGGGATCGTACCTGAAAACGTAGCATATGCAACGGGATGATCCTCGGTCCTGATCGCGAGCCGCTTGTCCTGCGGGTCGTCTGAGAGCCCTTTGGGAACCGCCCAGCTCTTCAGGACGCCATTATGCTCAAGACGCAAGTCAAAGTGGATTCGCCTCGCGTTATGTTTCTGCACGACGTAGATCGCTTGTTCGCTTTTCAACTGTTCAGGCGCTGGTTCAGCGGTCTTTGTAAAATCCCTTTTTTTCCGGTAGTCCTCAAGCACCTTTTGTCACCTGATCTATCGTGCATTCTCTTGGGGGCTTATCGTCCCGTATCCGCAAGAACACAGGCGCCCTTAGCCGACCGTCCTTCGTATACTCAAGGTACTTGACCTCGCACACCTTCTCAGGAACGACGGGGTGTACATTCTTGGGAAGAGCAGCGTCGTTGCTCGCCCGGACGAGCTCCTTGCTTAGTCTTTCAAGGAGCGACTCGCTAAATCCAGTGCCGACCTGTCCAACATATGTAAGGGTCGCCGCGTTATACAATCCAAGCGCCAACGAGGCGATCTCCCTCGTCTTCGTCGCATACCCGACGATAACGCAATCGACCGTTTTTTCGAACTTGATTTTAAGCCAAGCACGGGATCGCCCAGTGATGTAGATGCTGTCCTTTTTCTTTGCCATCACTCCTTCAAGGCCCCTTGCCGTAATGACGTTCCAGAGTTCCTCCCCATTTTCGGTGCTTGGCATCGTCTGCAGGTTCCCCCCCTCCTTGACGGTCTCCAAAAGAAGCTTCTTCCTCTCTGACAGCGGCAGCCCGCGCAGATCCCGGCCTTCCAGCTCAAGTATGTCAAAAGCGACGTAGGTAGGCGGCGGACGGAGGTGCTTTCGTTGCTGCATCAGGGCAAACGAGGGGTTCCCCTTCTCATCGTAAATTACGATCTCGCCATCGAGCATGCAGTCGGACTTAATGAGATCGCCAAACGCGAGTTCCGGAAACTCAGGGGTGATGTCCCGGTTGTTTCGTGATATGAATTGTAACGTCCCTCCCCTTTTTAGGCAGAGCGCCCGATAACCATCCAGCTTAGGCTCGAAGATGTACGACTTTGATCGCAGAGTCTCACGAGTGCCGGTGGCTGCAAGCATCATTTGAGGCTTGCCTTTAACGCTTCGATGAGGTTTTCTTCGGGTGTCGCGTGGTATTCGATCTTTTGGACGCTAATCGTTTCACCCCTAGCTTTTTTCGCAACGAGTTGCCGAAGCTCGTCCTCAAACGTGTCGTGAAACTGAGTGATGTCAAACTCATCGACGGTGATCTGATTGAGCAGTTGTCTCGCCAGATCCATTTCCGCTTGCGAAATTGGCGGCTCTTCCGCAAGACCGTCGACTCGCGTGATGTCCCTAATCTCGTATTCGTAGTTCAGCGTCGTTAAAAGTAACGCCTCTCGATATGCTTCGATCGCGCACACATGCTCCTTGTCCCGCAAGACAAACTTGCCTATAGCGGTCTTGGCAGTCTGGCGAAGCACGTCTCTAAACAGGAAATATGTCTTGTCCTTCGGCCTTTCCGGACCAGCATAGTAATGGGCGTTAAAAAAGATGGGGTCGATTTGATGGGAGTCGATAAACTCGACGATCTCTATCCGTGTTGATTTTTCGGGTCTGATGGATCGGAGCTCGTCTTCGCTGATGACGACATATTGGTCAGGGGCAACCTCGATACCTCTTACAATCTCATCCGATGGTACCTCTTCGGTGCACGCGTCGCACCATTTCTTATATCGTATCGGTGAGAGCTTATCTTTGTGCAAGAGCCGCGTTTTAAGTGGCTTTTGTTCGATCGCTGAGTAAAGTTTTATGGGAATGTTCACAAGTCCAAACGCTATTGATCCTTTCCACAATGATTTCATTTTCACGCACCCTTTGCGATCCTCTTACTCTTTTCTTGTCACCACTAACATTTCCAAATCTTCCGTGGTCAGTTTTTTGTCGCGGCTCCAATTTCCCAGTTCAGCTGTATATATATCGATTTCTGAGAACCATTTTTAGCAGCCACATAATTTCAGACGGAACGTAGTAGCGCTGGTTGCATTTGATTGGGCGCTTGTTTCCGTCGTCGTCAATGTGTTCATATTCTGAATAGTCTCGAAACGTCATAAGATCGAACTTACTCGCCTTGATGCTGTCGTGATCTTGATGCTCGTTAATGTAGTCCCTGACAGAATGGAACAAAGGAAACAACCCATTCAGCGTGGTAAGGATAAACACGCCGCCTTGTCTGAGTGCACGGAATGCGTTCTTTAGTATCTCAAAATTCATCTCGTCCGTTTCCATTAAAGGAAACGCACCCTCACAAACTATAATCACAGCGTCAAATTGACCGCTATAGTTAAGATGGCGAGCGTCGGCTTCCACAAACTGAACAGTCACGTTTGCTGCTACGGCTTTCTCGCGCGCAAGGTCCAACTGCGACGCGGACAAATCAACGGCGGTTACGGTGTACCCTCTTTTTGCAAGTTCAATGGCGTGTCGACCAGTTCCACACCCTAGGTCCAAGATGGTGGCACTTCTATTAAATCCGAGCTCTTCTTCTATGAAGTCAACTTCGCCGTGTGTGCCCTTGACAAACGGCTGTTGGTCATATGACTTCGCTGAGTTTTCGAATAGTTCTTCGTACCATTGCTTCATCTAAGTACTCCTTTAAATCAGGCCGGCGATTCAGTCCGTTTCTCGTGAGGGTGCTCGAGGAGCGGACGAGCAAACTCCCGCGCGCCGTGCAAGTCATTGTCGTTTGCCCGATTATTGTTTATGCCGCCGATGTAATCGAGTACCTCACGTTTCCAATGCTTTACTGGAGAACTCTGCAACAACTTGAAGCTCTTTTCTTACCAAGCGTTGGATCCGCGATTTGTTTTGTATTGCTATAGTGAACAGAAACACAGACAACGATCGTTTTCATAGCCTCTGTCCTCCTCCACCGGAGATAACAGTTGCGAGGAGCTTTGATGTTGACAAGAGTGAACACGTCGCTCCGAAGTCGCACAGCCCTGTTAGTTTCACCACTTGCTTACGAAAAACCCAACTGCACGCAAAACCGAGTGGATCGCGATGTTGCTATGTCTTTCGTGTAAGCACTTCTATGAGCTTTGCCCGGTGCCTGAAAAAATGGAGCCGACGCGGCGGTTTGCCAGCCACGAATCCTATCGTCCCGAGGGTTGTGCACGGTTTAAACCTGTTGAGTTCAAAAAAGTCCGAAGAGTGTGATCTTGATAGAAAGGGCACCTTTTTCCGACGTTAGTTGCCCATGCGCCAGAGTGTTAGCTCGGTAATAGTGCGAAGGAACCCCGTCACGCCTTCCCTGCCCAGCTCTGGGCAATCGCCACGTCAACGTCAAGGGGGACATTTCGCAAAAACTCATTCCCCGCCGCTCGCATTTGGTAGGCGACGGTCTCAGCGACCTCGGCAGCGCGTGCCTGTGGCGCTTCGACCAGCAACTCGTCGTGCACACAGCAGACAATTTTAGCTCTCGCGCTGAGCGCTTCGTGGAGGGAGGTTACGGCCTGTTTCATAATATCCGCGGCAGTCCCTTGTACCCTGGTGTTCAGCAGTTCAGTCAGCTTTGGATCTTGGCCGTCTGCCCACCTACGTATTCTCCCACTAAGGGTCCGGACAGATACCAGTGGCGTGGTGCCCATACGCCGGTGGAACGCCCGTACGCCTGAGTACGCATCAAAGAAACGCCTACGAAATTCATACGCATCTTCGAGGGTGAAGTGGACACCGTAGATGTAATTCGCGTATCGCCGTAAGCTCCGTGCACCCATTCCGTAGATAAGACCGATGTTCAGCACCTTTGCGATAAGGCGCTCGTCCTTCGTCACCTGGTCAAGGGGCGTATCGAGCACGAGCGATGCGGTCAGCCTGTGTAAGTCCTCCCCTCGTTGGAACGCCCGCGTCATGGTCTCGTCGCCGCTGATGTCCGCTATGACACGCAGCTCAAATTGGGCGTAGTCGGCGATCACAAGACGATGGTCGCGTGCCGCAATGAAACACCCCCTCACCGCCCCGTCTCTCGGAATTTGCTGCAGGTTAGGGTCGCGGCATGCGAATCTCCCGTTTACCGTGCCGACCTGAAGAAAGGTAGGGTGTACCCTCCCCGTCAACGGGTTGACGTGCCGGGGAAGTGCATCCAAAAAGCCGTTTTTGAGCTTTAAGACGTGCTTGTAGCGAATATAATGAGGGATTGCGGGATGGTCCTCCTCATACTTGATTAACTCGTCCTCGCGGACGTTGCGGACTGGAACCCCGGCGCTTCTGAGGGCATGTTTCACCTGATGGGGGCTACCGAGATTGATGGCGGCAACGTCACCGAGGGTGCGCTGCCCCGACGTCGTCAGCTCACGGCGCACCTCATGCGCGAGACTCTCCTCTAACTCGTTATATGTGTCCTGCAACGTTCGCCATTGCCCCATATCCATGAGCATGCCGTTGCGCTCCATTGCCGCAACCGCAGGGAGGCAGTTGCACTCTAAACGCATGCAGTCGGTGAGACCGGCGCTCGCGATGCGCTCGGATAACGCCGCATGGAGGCTCAAGACCGCGCTGACCGTTTGTCCGGCACTTCGAAGCTGCTTATCGGTAAGGGAGGTGGCCCGAATAGTGCCGCACGTTTCCGGCAAGTACTCGTCAAGATAGGCCTTTGCCACGGTTTTCAGATCGTGTCGTACATCCATCAACCCACCATTAAGCAGTTGCGAGGCAAGCATCGTATCGAAATATGGACTGGATAGGTCGAATCCGGCCTGACAGAGGAACTTGAGGGCGAGCTTACCGTTATGCACTACCTTGACGACCGGGAGCTCAAAGAGCTCCTGCAGCTTCGCCAACCCCCCTTGGGGCACCTGGGCACAATCAACAATTACCGGGGGGTGCTCGGGTACTGCCAATTGGATGGCCCGTATGCGGTCAACAAAGGTGTCAGGACCCGTGGTTCCGAGCGCTATAGCCATAACCGACGAAGGCGCGATACGCTCAAGGATGGTGGCAAGATGTACTTCAGTGGTGACGTACTCGTACGGCGGCGAAACGCTTCGATGGGTCATCTCTGCACCTGCACGGTTAATACGTGTGTAATAACGCCTCCAGCCCCCCAAAGCGCGTACTGCCTTGTTAAAGCACGTAGCTTCGAACGAAATCCACCCAACTGTACGATAAAGTTAGGGGTGTTTTGTCTCTTTCTTTAAAGCTGTATGTATTGTCCGAAAGAAGGATGAAAGTATTAATCGCCAATGTTCCGTCATTTCAGAACGGTGTTAGACTCTTTGGACCATGAAACAACGCAAACGAGACAACACACTTTGACAACGCTTCACGAGTGCGCCTCACTTTTGGCGCTTGCTTTCCAATTCATCAAGTAAAATTGAGGATTCTCAAGATAAATTGATATAAGATAAGGTGCTCTTAAGCGTTGGATAGGACTGGCTTCCACACGGGAATGGCGGGTGGCTGCAATCCTTTTTGTGGGTGATGTCTTTGACATTATCAAGCTGCGAGCGGATCCATAATCTCCTCCAATTGCTCGCACGATGTAGCGCCGCCATCTCCTGTCGCACCGGCCGAGTTTATCCCTCTATCTATAAACGGCTCTGGCCGTCTATGAAACCGTGGCAGATTATAAAATCTTAAGGTGGGCTCCATCGATTTTGGGATATTGTTTGGAGTATTAAAATGAACGTAACACAAAAAAAAGTAACGTGCGTCGTGATCTGCGCTGTACTCCTCGCTACGTTGGGGGCGGGGTGCACACAGCTGTCTTCAAACCAAACAACTCAATCGGGCGGCATCACGGTTACCGATGATGCCGGAAGAACAGTCACCATCGCTCAAACACCTAATCGCATTGTGTCACTCGCTCCTTCTATTACAGAAGACTTGTTCGCCCTCGGACTGGGCGACAAGGTTGTTGGCGACACCACGTATGACAACTATCCACCAGCGGCTGTCAATATCACAAAAGTAGGCGGATTCAGCACGCCTAACATTGAGAAAATCGTTTCCCTCAAGCCTGATATCGTCTTTGCAAGTTCCCTGAACAACGATACCGTGCTGTCGACGCTTAGTGGTTATGGGATACCGACGGTCGTCCTCGACCCACATAGCTTAACCGGCATACTGAACGACCTTTCATTGATCGGCAACGTGACCGCTAGTACCGGAAATAGCAGCGCACTTGTTGCGAACTTGACACAGAGGCTAAATAAAAGCAACGCGACAAGCAACGCGATACAAACACGCGTGCTCTATCTTGTGTGGAACGACCCGATAATGTCGGCAGGCGCGGACACCTTTGAAGGAGACATCATCGCTCGCGCCGGGGGCATTAATGTCGCGAAGTTGGCCAACGTAAGCGGGTATGGTACGATGAGCAAGGAGTCGGTAGTTGCTCTGAACCCTTCGGTAATTATCGCGAACAGTGCGATGAATTCTACGGTAATTGAGCAGATCAAGTCAGACCCCGCCCTTACTACGGTCGATGCCATCAAGAACGGCAAAGTTTTCGTCTTAAACAGCGACGTAATATCCCGGCCCGGGCCGCGCGCCTTCGATGCTATGGACCAGATAATCGAAATCATAAACCAAGCATCGCAGTAGTGCAAGTGCACGAAGTCCGGCGTTAAGAAACGGACTGTATTCACTTGAAACGAAACGCGACGCTCTTAGTGCTTGCAGGCGTACTATTCGCGTCTGTTGTTATAGGTGTGGCCGTCGGTCCGGTATGGATCCCTCCACAAAAGATAGCAGCAATTCTCACAAACTTGGTCGTGCCTACAAATCGCACGTGGTCTGATGCTGAGGCGATTATCGTGTATCAGATACGCCTCCCCCGAACATTCATGGCGCTCCTTGTGGGGGCGGGTCTTGCCGTCGCAGGCGTCGCAATGCAGGCCCTTTTTAAGAACCCGTTGGCGGACCCTTACGTGCTTGGGGCGTCAAGCGGTGCGGGGTTTGGAGCTGCCCTCGTCATCTCACTTGGGCTCGTTAGTGCGATCTTCGTCCCGCCTGCGGCATTCGCCGGCGCCGTAATCGCCACCTTTACAGTTTACGCGCTGTCCATGATCGGCCCGAGAAGCTCAGTCTCGCTGCTGCTGCTTTCAGGCATCGCGCTCTCAACCCTCTTTTCAGCGTTGATCTCGTACCTCATGTTCGTCGCAGGGGAGAATCTGCACCAACTCGTTTTTTGGCTCATGGGGGGGCTGTGGGCGAGCAGATGGGAGTACGTGGAGATAACGTTCCCCATAATTCTCATCGGGACGATCGTCATCTACGCATACGCGCGTGACTTGAACCTGATGCTGTCAGGGGAAGAATCAGCGCAGCACCTGGGCGTGGCCGTCGAGAACCTCAAGAAAATCCTCTTGGTAACCGTGTCGTTCGTGGTAGGGGTTGCCGTTGCTTTCTGCGGCATCATCGGGTTTGTCGGGCTCATCGTGCCCCACGTGGTTCGGACGTTTACGGGTCCGGATCATAAAGCGCTCATTCCTGCTTCCGCGCTCTTCGGCGGTATTTTACTCATATGGGCCGACATTGTCGCACGGTCCGCAATACCTGGTTCTGAGATGCCCGTTGGGATTATCACTGCGTTACTTGGCGCCCCGTTTTTTATGTATCTGGTCTGGAGCAGGAGGAAAAACATCTTTTAAATGCTGCCGCACATACAACGGACGAGGAAACGGTTAATGGGTATACTCGAAAAAGAAGGTGGCTCTGAAATAGGAGGACCTGGACGTGTACGGGTTGATGGCGTTGACTGCTATTACGTTGAGACGCATGCGCTCAATAACGCACAACTGACGGTCAGGCCCGGCGAGGTGATTGGTCTCGTCGGCCCTAACGGGTCAGGAAAGACGACGCTCATTAAAGCAATCAGCGGGGTACTGAAGCCACAAGTCGGCATCATAACGCTCGATGATGTTGACGTTTATCAAATAAAGCCGAAACGACTCGCACAACAGATGGCGGTCGTGCCCCAGAGTACTGACACGTTTTTTTTCGATTTTACCGTCGAGGAGGTCGTGCTTATGGGCAGGAGCCCCCACATCAAATTCCTCGGAACCGAATCGACGAATGATTATGACGTGACACGAAAGGCATTAGAGATGACCGATGTCGCTCAGTTTGCTGATCGCAAGATTGCCGAGCTCTCAGGGGGGGAGCGGCAGCGCGTCATTATTGCCCGGGCTTTGGCCCAAGAACCGAAGATACTGCTTCTTGACGAGGCAACTTCTCAGCTCGACATTGGGATCAAAATTGAGATCTTTGACCTTGTAAGGCGCCTCGCAGCTTCTGGCATCGCGGTTATCGCCGCTATTCATGATCTCAACCTTGCCGCTCAGTACTGTGATCGACTGCTGCTATTAAAACGCGGGGAAATCATCGCTGACGGCACCGTCGAGGAAGTATTAACGCAAGAGCNCATCGCAGAAGCGTTTGGCGTCTCAGCGCTCGTCAGAAAACACCCGATTACAAACGCTTTTTCGATAACACTTCTCCCTCNTCACACACCTGGAGAGCGCAGCTCTGAAACGGTGCANGTCATTCCCGGTGGGGGCAAAGGGGCGCCCGTCATCCACGCGCTTGTCCAAAAGGGCTTGAGTGTCTCTGCCGGCGTGGTCAACACACTCGACACCGATTACGACATAGCAGGATACTATGGCATTGAGTGCGCCGTCGAAGCACCGTTTTCACCAATTTCAAGTGAGGCAGACAGCCGTAACGTGCAGCTCATTCGGGAGGCACGCATCATCGTACTACCGAATATCTGCTTCGGGCCAGCGAACTTAAAGAATCTCGAAGCAGCAGCTCTTGCAGGAGATAAACTCGTAATATTGGAGGAGACATCGATAGAGGCTCGCGATTTTACGCCGGGCGTTGCACAACGTTTATATGAAGACTTAAAAGAGAGGTGCCCTGTTTTTACTGAGCTTGCGACGCTCGTAGAATACGTAGAGTCACACATTGGTTAGCGCGTTTCAATACTCATTTCTTGAAGGTGAATAAGCGTGGAATATGAGATATTAGACCGAGTCTTAGTGCTGAAAGGCAACTTTGAAGCCTTGAGCAGTGGTGTGAACGGCGGTAGAAGGGCGGTAAACAATATCCTAAACATCCAAGTCCCCCACGATTTTTCTCACGACGCTCCGAAGAGCTACATTGAGGGAGTGGCAGCATCAATGGTGCTTGAGGGGGACTGCCTCGCGCTTCTCACAGCAGTTGAGATGAAGAACGTGCGGATTCTGAGCGATGCGTGCGTTACGGTTTTTGTGACTGCAGGACTTACGAATCCGTCGTCGTTTGGCACCATTAATATAATTGTCATATCCTCTGAAGCGTTGAGCGAAGGGGCGATAGCAGGGACGCTAATTACCGCCACGGAAGCAAAGACGCGCGCCCTGATCGACAAGGGACTGCAATTCACAGGCACGACGAGCGATGCGATTATCGTTGCGTATGAAAATAGCAGCGAGGGTGACCCGATTTTATACAGCGGACCCGCTACCCCGTTTGGAAGCAGGGTTGCGAAACTTGTTAGAGCGGGGGTAAAAGAAGCATTAAAGGCTTATTATGGGACCGATGATGTGAATACGTGGCAGCTATCATTTCATGATAGATGATCTAAGCATGATTTTCTGTGAGACTGCAAGTTCTCGCAAATACGGAAAGGTGAGCGAAGATGAACTTATAGTCGGCCCCTATGAAGGGTCTCCCTAAAATGGCTGATGCAATCCAAAAACTTGCTAACCTGCGTATTCGAGCTCAATCGCCCCACTTTAGGTGAGCTTTACCGTTAAATATCAAAAAGAACAATTCGCACACACTAGTTGGAGGAGTTTAATGGAAGAGAACTTTGGAGTACTCGTGTTAGGTCACGGGAGCAAACTAACCTATAACAAAAATACCGTAGAAGCTGTGGCAAACATGCTAGCAGAAAAAATGAACAGCGCAATTATAAAAACCGCGTATCTTAATATGGATCACCCAACCGTTGAGGAGGGTATTGAAAGTTTTTCCTCTACCGACGTAAAAACGCTTTACGTGCTTCCGCTCTTTCTCGCACACGGGATTCACACCTTGAAGGATATCCCTGAGATTCTCGGGTTGACAGACGGCCAACGCCGAACCACGCATTCGTTCGACGATAGAAGTGTTGATGTCGTNTATGCAGAGCCACTTGGTATCGACCCCTGTATAGCTGATTTAGCGCTTAAAAGGCTTGAAGAGGCTTAAATCCCTTATGGACTTCAGCGGCAAAAACGTAGCCGTTTTAGATACGATTCACGGGGCGCGCGAGATCTGCAAAAAACTGCGCGAANTTGGAGCGGCCGCAGTTGCGTTCAATATTTATCACAATACACCGACGCCTGACGTAGTCGACTCCTTTGACGTGGTAATAACACCCGTTCACGCTAACACCCCACTTGTTGCGCGCGCTGAAGCGCTGGAAATCCCGGTGTTGACGCACCACCAAGCTGTGGGACAGCTTGTGCGACAATCGGGAGAGTTGAACGACGCTCTCGTGTTTGAGGTGACCGGCGTCAAAGGAAAAACGTCGACTGCAGCGCTTTTGGGTAACGCATACGCGGATCGAAAGCTGCTAACGTTAACGAGTCTCGGACTCGAAGTTTCTGAAAATGGCAGGTATATCGCCAAAAGACGGCTGAGCATCACCCCCGCAAGCATATTGACTGCGATAGATCTCACCAAAAAGTTCGACTTCGATCCAGAGGTATACATCTTTGAGGTGTCGCTTGGTGGAACCGGACTTGCCGATATAAACATCATTACGACGTTGTTGCCTGAGTACGACATTGCGCAACATACAAAGACTTCAACGTTGGCAAAATTGCAGATGATAACAAACGCTAAGGAGAGTTCGTGTCTTGTCGCACCAATGGATGAAGTGCCCCCCATAAAACAGAAATGCTGCCTTAATACCTTTGGCGATGGGAGGGCAAACGTACGATACAAGAATACAGGAAGCAATGAGGCAACGATGGCATACTCCGATTTAGAGCGTATAGATGGAAGTCTGGCATCGGGAGAAATACACTTTGCCTTGTCCGGCTCCTTTGACTTTAAGAGTTATGAAACCGCCCTATTGTGTTTTACGGCTGCAGCACTGTCGGCGAACCTTAGTCCTGACACGATTAGCAGTCAGCTGTCGCACTTCAAGGGAGTGTTAGGGAGGATGTCTGCAGCAACATTCAACGGACGATTTCTCATCGATAACTCAAACTC
>JGI24146J20443_1000715_pt1 | contig 23942 bp, 15 predicted proteins | sample BarGraIncub1131A_FD_20443 | JGI IMG/M metagenome (IMG submission 20443) | reverse complement strand
TTATCTGCCAAAGAAATTATTGGCAATGAGTCGCAGGAGCGAATGGGACTGCTGATTAAAGAAAAAGATGTGGAGATGGTGAGACGTATCGCCGATCGCGAACGCGCACCCATGTATGTAGTCGGAGAGACGACGGGCGATATGCAGTTTGTATTTGAGCAAGCTGATGGTAAACGGCCGATTGACCTCCGCCTTGATTACATGATCGGAAAGCCACCTCGTACCTATATGTATGATAAAACTGTAAAGGAAACGTATGCTCCGGTAATCTATAAGACCTCTGAGATTCATGATTATCTTGAAAATGTACTCCAGCTGGAGGCGGTTGCTTGTAAAGATTGGTTGACCAACAAAGTGGACCGTTCTGTGACAGGTAAGATCGCCCGTCAGCAGTGTGCCGGAGAAATTCAGTTACCGGTTTGCGACTTGGGTGTTGTATCTCTGGATTACCGTGGGAAAGCAGGTATTGCCACTTCTATCGGTCATGCGCCTCAGGCTGCGATGATTGACCCGGCTGCCGGCTCAAAGTTGGCTGTGGCTGAAGCCCTTACCAACATTGTGTGGGCTCCGCTCTGTAAACGTCTGGAAGGAGTATCCTTATCTGCTAACTGGATGTGGCCTTGCAAAAATGAAGGTGAAGATGCCCGTTTATATAAAGCTGTGGATGCGTGTGCTCAATTTGCAATCGACCTGGGCATCAATATTCCAACCGGAAAGGATAGTCTTTCCATGACTCAAAAATATGGTGATAAGAAAGTATATTCACCAGGCACAGTGATTATCTCCGCGGGTGCTGAAGTAACGGATGTCCGGAAAGTAGTGACTCCTGTTTTGGTAAATGATCCGGAGTCTTTCCTGTATTATATTGACTTCTCTTTTGACTCATTGAAGCTGGGCGGTTCTGCATTTGCTCAATCCCTGAATAAGATTGGTAAAGAAGCACCGACAGTCAAAGACTCTGATTATTTTAAAGATGCGTTTAATAGCATTCAACACCTTGTAGAAAAGGGAATCATCCTTGCCGGACATGACATCTCAGCCGGTGGTCTGATTACTACATTGCTGGAGATGAACTTCGCGAATGTCGAAGGGGGTATGTCTGTCAATCTGGATGCAATAGCTGAGAAAGATATTATCAAGGTTCTCTTCAGTGAGAATCCGGGTGTGGTCATTCAGGTCAAAGACAAAACCAAAGCGGAAAATATACTGAAAGAACATGGCGTTGGTTACTGTCTTATTGGAACTCCTTCGGAGGAACGTCATGTGTTGGTGGAAAAAGAAGGGGTCGCCTATCAGTTTGGTATAGATTATCTTCGTGACGTATGGTACTCTTCTTCGTATCTGCTGGATCGTAAGCAGAGTGGCGTTGCTTGTGCCAAAGCTCGTTTCGAGAACTACAAGCAACAACCGCTGCAATTTGCATTCCCTGCAAACTTTACCGGTAAGCTTGCTCAATATGGTATCTCCGCTGATCGTCGTGAGAGGACCGGTGTTAAGGCTGCTATCATCCGTGAAAAGGGCGTGAATGGTGATCGCGAAATGGCTTATTCATTGTACCTTGCAGGCTTTGATGTGAAAGATGTCCACATGACAGACCTGGTCAATGGACGCGAAACTCTCGAAGATGTTAATATGATCGTCTATTGCGGTGGTTTTTCGAACTCAGACGTTTTAGGTTCGGCAAAAGGCTGGGCCGGAGGATTCCTCTTCAACGAGAAAGCGAAGAAAGCCCTGGATAACTTTTATGCCCGTCCTGATACATTAAGTCTGGGTATCTGTAATGGATGTCAGCTGATGATCGAACTTGGCTTGGTTAATCCGGAAGATGCAGAGAAACCAAAGATGCTACATAATACGTCTCATAAGTTTGAATCGTCTTATCTGACGGTAGATATTCCTCAGAATGATTCAGTCATGTTCAAAACGTTGGAAGGAAGCAAACTGGGAATCTGGGTGGCTCACGGAGAAGGCCGTTTCTCTTTCCCGTATAAGGAAGATACATACCATGTGGTAGCAAAATATCAGTATGACGCTTATCCTGCAAATCCAAATGGTTCTGATTTTAGTACAGCTGGTATCTGTTCGGCTGATGGCCGTCATCTGGCAATGATGCCTCACCTGGAACGTGCGATTTTCCCATGGCAATGTGCGGAATATCCCCGTGACCGTAAGATGGATGAAGTAACTCCATGGATGGAGGGTTTTGTGAATGCCAGAAAGTGGATTGAAACAAAGAAATAAGGGAGTGACTCCTCTCTAGAATAGAAAAATAGCCACGGAGAATTCTCCATGGCTATTTTGCTATTCTCAAAGAAGAGAATTATTTTTTCTCAAGAAGCCACGCGTCACTCAAATTATGTTTCTCTTTTACTAAATCACGAAGATCCGCTGCGTCGTTCTTGTTGTTAAAAGAGCCAACAATGACACGATACATCTGTTTCTCTGTATTCATTGCTATTGCACAGGTGTATCCTTTTGCTTCATAAGCAGCTTTCAAACCAGTAGCATTGCTTCTGCTTTGGAAACTACCGATTACAACGCTGAAAGTTTTCAATTCACCTTCAACTGCTTGTAATGACTCTTTCTGAAAAGTAGCATTCGTGATAGGTCTTGCAGTTGCAGTAGTAGTTGTAGCTGTCTCTTCTTCTTCAACAACGGCCACTTCTTTTTCTTTTGCTTTCTCGAAAGCTGCTTTATAAGCACTTTGCTTAGATTTACATGCACCTAAGCCGAATACCAAACAAAGGGTTAAAACCCATAATAGACTCTTTTTCATCTTATTCTAGTTTTATAAATATAACTGCAAAAATAGGAAATATAGTCCAATATACAACGGTGTAAATGANNTTATTAGTTCGTAGGTAGGTGCGAATTTTGTTTTTATAACATTAAAAACAGATATCNCTCCCAACTTTATAATATTCCTTTGGTTGAAGGCAGNTCGTAACTGTAGATATCGCGTTTAATGGCCATTTTCAACGATCGTGCTAAAGCCTTGAAAATACCTTCAATTTTATGATGTTCGTTTGTCCCTTCAGCTTTAATATTCAGATTCATGCGTGCGGAGTCGCTGAATGATTTGAAGAAATGAAGGAACATTTCTGTTGGCATATCACCAACATATTCCCTTTCGAATGTTGCATCCCAGACTAGCCAGGGTCTTCCTCCGAAATCCAGGGTTACGCTGCACAAACATTCATCCATCGGAAGACAGTACCCGTATCTTTCGATACCACGTTTGTCGCCCAGCGCTTTTAAGATGGATTCTCCCAATGCGATAGCTGTATCTTCAATAGTGTGGTGTTCATCCACATTCAAATCCCCTTTTACTTGCACAATCAAATCCATGCCTGAATGCTTTCCAATCTGCTCAAGCATGTGATCAAAAAAACCGAGTCCGCTATTGATGTTGCATTTGCCCTTACCGTCAAGGTTTACTTCGACGTAAATATCTGTTTCCTTTGTGGTACGTTGCACAATTGCCGTACGTTCTCCTGCAAACAAGAACTCGGTCACCTTATCCCAGTCGTTTGATGCGAATACGCAAACATCCCGGAGATCTTTCTCTTGAAGGATTTGCTCAGTCTTATTCTCTTCGCAAAACAAGATTCCTTTGCAGCCTATATTTAGTGCAAGTTGCATGTCTGTAATCCGGTCGCCGATGACGTACGAATGATTCAGATCATAAGAACCGTCCATATAGTGTGTCATCATTCCGGTTCCCGGCTTGCGAGTAGGCGCGTTATCTTGGTGGAAAGAACGGTCAATCAGGATATTGTCAAATACAATGCCTTCTCCTTTCAATGTCTCCAGCATCTTATTGTGTGCTGGCCAGAAGTCTTTTTCAGGAAATGAGTCAGTTCCCAGACCATCCTGGTTTGTTACCATGACAAACTCAAAATCGAGTTTCTCACGGATGAAATACAGATTGCGGAATACCTTTGGGGTATATGACAGCTTCTCCAGACTATCCAGTTGGTAATCTATCGGCGGCTCAATAACCAAAGTGCCGTCCCTGTCAATAAACAAAGCTCTTTTTTGCATTTGGAATGGATATATACTAGTTATTATTAACTCTGTAAAGATACGACTATTTTGTAATACACATTCTTCTGCAGGAATGAAAATGCTATGTTTTGAAGCACATCTCATATTGTATGGTAAAAATAATAGGAGGGCTGATTCTCAGATAGAAACTTTTTACTTACTTTTGAGCAATCGAAATCTAAAACAGAAAACAATAAATCATTGAAAATCATGAAAAAGATTTGCTTCTCAATCCTGACGATTCTCTTTTTTTCCCCTTTGTCCTCCTGGTGCTCTACATATGCGGCAACTTCTGCTCCCGCTGAAGAACAAGTTTTACTCTTTTCTTTCTTTAAAGAACCGAATGGCCGGGATGGACTTCATCTGGCAACAAGTGAAGATGGAATCATCTGGACCGAACTGAATAATGGAAAATCATTTCTGGTTCCTTGCGTGGGGAAAGATAGTCTTATGCGGGATCCTAGTATCTGTCAGGGACCTGAGGGTCTCTTTCACATGGTATGGACTTCCAGTTGGCAGAGTCGTTCCATCGGATATGCAAGTTCGAAGGATTTGATCCATTGGAGTGAACAACGCGATCTGCCTGTCATGGAAAATGATCTTTCAACGAAAAACTGCTGGGCCCCTGAGATCTTCTACGATGACACATCAAAAGAGTATTATATCGTATGGGCTTCATCTGTTGATTCTAATCCGATTGCTCCCAATAAGGATGGTAATAATCACCGGTTGTTTGAGGTTCATACGAAAGATTTTCAAACGTTCTCCCCAGCCAAACTGATGTATTGTCCACCATCCATGACGGTTATAGATGCTTGTTTTCTGAAAAAGGATGGCACGTATTATATGTTTGCAAAGAATGAAGATAAAGGTGCTGCAAGCCCAATGAAATATGTATATATGACATCTGCTGATTCATTCCTTGGTAATTATCCCTACGAAAACAACTATGGCGATCGGAAGATATCACGGGAATGGGTGGAAGGACCGTCTGTCTTTGAATGGAAAGGCGAAGTCTTTGTTATCTATGACATGTATCGGACGAAACAATATGGAGCAATCCGTTCGAAAGATATGAAGATATGGTCTCCGGAACAACCACTCACTATCCCAAGAGGTCTGCGTCATGGCACAGTCTTTAAGGCACCGGCTTCTATACTGAAGAATATTCTGGAGTCAAAGTGAGGACAAAAAAAATAATCGCTTCTCACGAAGCGATTATCCTAAACCCTAATAATACTTTTTATGAAAAAAAACTTTACTTTGCTCTAACGCCACGATTTCTCATAGCTCATTGAAAAGTGAGACAAAGATAAAGGCTTCATAACGATCTTACAATATACAATCATACAATCTCATGTATGATTGTTCAGAAAACACTTTAAATGAGTGCACTACATGGTTTCTGTGTCAATTTGTCCATGTTAGCGTCAATTTATCCATGCACCCGACCTCTCAATCTCTTAGCGTTCTTCTGCAATCCGGATTATATTGAATGATTTACTTTTTAGTTCAATGCTCACTACATTCTTAGAACATGTAGGAAGTGTCGTTTCAGAAGGTACAATGTTTAATGGTTTGTCAAAGCTGTTTTCGTCGTTTGCATTGCCTGCAAATGTAATACACTTCAGCGCTTTTGCTCGTTTTATACCATTGAGTGTCACGGCTATCGTGCGGCTGTTGTCTTTGGTGTTGGCTATCTTTAAGATGATTTCCCCGCTGTTCTTGTCCAATGTTGCACTGGCATAGAGATTTTCCTGTCCGCTGATTGCTTTTTTGTCCATCGTCATAGCAAGGACGTCGGTGCCTTTGTTCATTGCATACATTTGCTGTACGAAATAATTTGGGCTCTTGTACATGTTTAGGTTGTCAAACCAAATTAGATCCGGCCCCCACTGCCAGGCATCCACATGGGCAAAAAGTGGTGCATAAGTAGCTAATCGAACGATGTCGGCGTTTCTTTCCAATCCTGTCATGAAAGCAGCTTCAGCTAACGCAGCTTCGAAAGTATTACGTTTGTCACGTGTGTGAGCGGCGTATTCACCTGCAAATACTTTTGGACCTTTCCGATCGTACGAGTCATAACGTGCCGCATTACTGAGAAACCATTCAGGTGCTTTATAATAATGTTCATCCACAAGATCTACTTTTAGTCTCTTCATCTCGGGCCACAAATATTCAAAATCTTTACCTTCAGCAGAGGGTCCCGAACTACCTACGATTAATATCTCAGGATGCTGTTTGCGAAGTTCTTTCACAAATAGCTCCAGTCTTTCAGGATATTGAGGGCCCCACTGTTCGTTGCCGACAGCCAGATACTTAAGACCGAAGGGAGCGGGATGACCCATTTCAGTCCGAAGTGCACCCCATTTTGTGCTTGCTTCACCATTAGCAAATTCAATCAGGTCAATAGCATCCTGAATGTATGGATCTAACTCATTTAAGGATACAAGTTCTTTTGCTTTTGCATATTGGCATGACATTCCAACGTTTAATACCGGAAGAGCTGTTGCACCTATATCTTCTGCCAATTGGAAGAATTCAAAGAATCCCAGACCATAGGATTGGAAATAGTCCGGAGCGAAACGGTTCTGAAATTCGTAGTTCCATCTATTTTCATTACAAGGTCGGTTTTCAACATCTCCAACGGTATTCTTCCATTGATATCGACTNGCGAGTTCATTACCTTCAACGATACACCCACCGGGGAATCGGAGAATNCCGGGGTGCAGATCGGCCAAAGCCTGTGCAAGGTCGGATCTTAACCCGTTAATANGTCCTTTAAAGGTGCTTTTTGGAAACAGTGAAATATGATCCATGTCAATGGATCCCTTTGTTACTAGTCCCAGACGAATACGTGCGTGTGAATCGGTAAAAGAAGCGGTCAGTTCGGCGGAGACTTTTGACCATTCCTTTGAAATGACGTCCACAGTCAGATTTTGCACCTGATCATTATTGCTATTGAAGAACTCAACCCTTATTTTGGCTGCTTCCGGTGTGCGCGCATAAAATGAAAGTGTGTAAGTATCTCCTTTTCTTATGCCAATTCCTCTGAATCCTTCGTTAATCAGTCCGCAGCCTCTCAACTCTCCATTAAATGTGAGATTTGCATAATGTGGATTACGCGCAAAGCAGGGATCTTCCTCTTTAATAAGAACTTTTCCGTACGAGGTCCATCCCATCAGAGGGCTGTCAGTAAATTCAAAAGAACGATTCTTAATCAGTTCAGCGTACAATCCGCCGTCGGCTCCAAAATTGATGTCTTCGAAAAAGACACCGTACATGTCTGGATTAATCTGAGCAATTGTTTTTTTTGTGTTTACTTCAACCTCTGTGACAGAGGTTTGTCCGATTGTCGCGGAAGTTGTCATGGATAGCAAGGCTATCATTCCTAAGATACATTGTTTCATCTTTAATTGAATAATTGTGTCATCTTTTGTCCTATCAGAGAGAAAAATCGAAGACGGTTAATGAATTTATGACTGTGAACAGACGGCAAATATACAATTTGTAATGGATTATTTGTTGCCGGACATGGATAAATTGACATTTTATCTGTACTTTTGTACAGATGCAATTCTATAACTACTTGTCTTGTTAGTAAGAAGCTGTTTTTTATATGATCAACGAAGAAATTGTAATAGTCTCAAATAGCATGAAGAAGGTTCGTTCTTTTTTTCTGCTCTTAATTATTTTTTCTTGTCATATGATAGTGGGAGCTGTCAACGATTATCACTTTTCAACATATACTACATCCGAGGGACTTTCTCACAATACGGTTTGGCAACTTATGCAAGATCAACAAGGAATTGTCTGGGTTGCAACTTCTGATGGAGTGAATCGTTTTGATGGAAGACAATTCGTTGATTTGAATCTCTCTGGCGGCAAACAATTTGCTCCCGGACAAAATGCGATCCACTCTTTTGTGAAAGATAAGCACGGATTCGTCTGGATGAAAGCGGAAGACGGACGTTATTTCTGTTATGACCCATTCAAGGAGCAGTTTGTTGAATATGCCAGCACTGTCATCCGAAACAAATCGTATGATAAAATGCTCGTAGATTCGTCTGGGGTGAACTGGCTGTGGGGAACAAAGAATGGCTGTTTGCGTGTTTCATATGATGAAAAAGGATTTCACAGTCAATCTTTTGAAGCAGACGGGAAGATTTTCTTTGACAATTCAATTCACATGATTAACTCGTCTCTGGAGATTGGAATGGTTATCACTGCGGAGTCGGGTATTTATTTCTTTAATAATGAAATGCGCAGGGTCTATAATGACCGGAATGCGTTGGGGATATTTTTTTGTGCAATGACCAAAGAGAAAATCTTTTTCTTTACTCAGAATAAGATAATTCTGGTGTACAACAAGAAGAGTAAACTTTTTCAGAATCCGATACCACTCCCGGATGAATTGAATAAAGGTGATATAAAAGATGTCATTCAGATAAATGAGAACAGTATTTTATTTTCAACGAAAAGCGCTATCTATCAATTTGATACCAAGACACTTCTGACTCAAAGAGCTGAATATCTTCTTGGCGAAAAAGCTCTGTCTAATGTCTGTTTCAGTATTGACAACACAAAGAATCTTTGGGTATATGACGATCAAGGTAGAGTCTGGCTTTACAAACCCGAAGGAAAAAGCAAAAGAATTAGTTTGATAAAAGGTGATACAGACCTTTTATCCAGACAGCCGCGATATAACTTTTTGCAGGATTCCCGTGGAATCTATTGGATTTCCACCTATGGGAATGGGCTATTCATGTTTGATCCGAAAACAGATAGTTTAGAGCATATTTTCACGAGTCTCAATCAGTTGAATACCATTAGTTCGAATGACATATTAAGCCTGTTTGAAGATAAATCGGGAGTCTTGTGGGTTGGAACTGAATATAATGGTATTACCAGAATAACGCTACCCAAGTATAAGATCGTTACATTCTTTCCGGAAAACGAAAATCTATTGAGACGGGAAAATTCCATTACGACCATTCAAGAAGATTCGAAGAAAAATTTGTGGGTGGCTAGTGCAGCCGGGAATATATATATTTATTCAGAAAATGGCGTCTTAAAGAAGGAAATCAGAAATTCTTCCGTTTGGACATGTTCGGTGGTGGATAAAAATAATAGAATCTGGTTAGGGTCTGAATCCGATGGCCTTTCGTTTTTTGAAAATGAATATTCTACTCCTGTAGTCCAGACAGTGGTGTCAGGTAGTACGTGGTCATTATCAGGAAAGAGAATTAATGCCTTACTATGCGATCAGAAAAACAGAATTTGGATTGGTTTGTCTGAAAAAGGACTTTGTATAGCTTCTTCTTCAGGTCTTTCAGAGGTGCGTCCGGGACGCAATGGGGATGGGCCTATTGGGGATATTTATTGCATGACACAAGACTCCAAAGGATATATCTGGGCTGGTGCAGAGAAGGGATTATATGTATTCAACCCTGATTCATTATTGAGAGATCCCCTTCTTTACACTTTTATATCCTATGATAAGTATGATACAAGAGATTTAAAGAAGAAGCAGGCGCAAGTAATACATGAAGATAAATATGGACAACTGTGGATTGGAACGATGGGAGGAGGAATGACTTGTTATGTGAAAAATTCGGATCTAAACCCTGTTTATGTGGAGCATTATACAACGAAGAATGGATTGCCAAATGATATAGTTAAAAACATTGAGGAAGACAATTCCGGAGCTCTCTGGATTAGCACCGAGTATGGCATTTCGCGTTTTAATCCCGAAGCCCGGATTTTTGAGAACTACCGTTTTGCAAACATCAATCTTGGAAATGTATATAATGCAGCTTCCGGGCGAAAACTTGCTTCAGGCGAATTGTTGTTTGGCAGTAAATATGGGTGTTATATGTTTAATCCGAATACCTTCTATCGGAATAGCTATATTCCACCTGTCGTAATTATTCACCTGAAAATAAACGGAGAAGATGTTNGTGCAGAAACAGGGTCTTCGTCTTTGTCAAATGCAATCTCATATTCTAAAGAAATAAGACTGGATTACGGCAAAGACAATCTTACTTTCGAGTTTTTATTGCCTAATTACAACGATGATTATTTGAATAAGTATTCTTATATATTAGAAGGTTTCGATCAGGAATGGAGTATACCTTCGATATATAATCAAGCAACGTATCGAAATCTTCCGGTAGGAACTTATCGGTTGAAGATTAAGGCATGTAATAGCGCTGGAGTATGGAATCCACAAGATACAGAGATGCTTGTCATTGTTGAACCTCCGGTTTGGCGTTCAAGTTATGCGCTCTTCTTTTATATAACTATTATTATACTCCTCTTATTTATGACATATAGGGTTGTGCTGAGGATCAATGCCTTGAAAACTCAGGTGACAGTCGATAAAGAGCTTGGGAAATATAAGGTTCGGTTTTTATCTAATATGTCTAACGAACTTCGGATGCCGATGTCTAGTATTCAGAAGTCTGCAGAAGAAATTGAGAAACAGCCATACCTCACTGATCATATAAAAAATCAGATCCAATGGATAAATAAGAACTGTAACCAGTTGTTATCAATGATTGATATGATTTTTGAACATAAGACAGTTGAAGTTGAAGAAACTGTTTTGACATTAGAGGAGGCTGATCTGGTATCATTTGTTTATGCTTCCTTCCAGGAATTTGCCGGTTTAGCTAAATCAAAGGGAATCTCTTATGAGTTTCTCTCATCTGAGGAAGAACAGGTGATTCCGATAGACAAGATTAAATTAGGAAAAATTCTTTTTCTTCTGTTATCTCGTGAGTTAAGATGTATTCCGAATAAAGGGCGAATTTCACTTGAGATAGTATATAANGAACAAACAGCATCAATTATATTAACAGATAGTGGAGCGGAAGTCTCGCCTGANGTTATCAANATGATTCGTGGAGANGTTTCTGCAAGTCCGGATTTGTTTGCACCTACAGATATAGGGTTGAAGCAAGCATCTGATCTTGCTGTTTTACATAAGGGAAGTGTTTCCTATGGGAAGGACGCGCAGAATTGTTATCAGTGTGTGATTACTCTTTTCCGGACTCCTGATGCCTATCAGGAAAATGATTTTATAACGAAGTCAAGANGAACGGGCAAGGAGTCAAGTGTACCAGCGTCTTTCTTTACATTGACACAAGAGAAAGGAATAGTACTTCCTCTATCCGGACAGTTAAAAGGATATACAGTACTTGTTGCCGATNCAAATGAGGATGTTCGTTTATTTTTAAAAGATGAGTTGGGAAAATATTTTACTATTGAAACNTCGGAGGACGGAGTGGACGCCTATCTCAAAGTGTCGCAATCGAAGCCTTCTTTGGTTATTCTGGATGTGGATTTACCCAAAAAGGATGCCTATGAACTGACCAGAAAGATAAAAACCAATTCGCAAACATTTCATATCCCGGTCATCTTATTATCTGGAAATTCTTCTTCGGAATATCAGTTGAAAGGTATTGAGGCAGGTGCTGACTCATATATCACAAAACCATTCAGCTTGAAGTATCTGATAACACGTATCATTAAACTGATTGAGAAACAGGAACAGTTTAAACAGTTNTTTTCTGAAGAGTTATCCATTACTGCCCCTAAAATTACCACATCAGATAAGGATCGTGTTTTCATGGAAGAAATTCATAAAATACTAAACGCTAATCTTACGAACTCAGATTTCTCTGTGGATGATTTTGCGGGGATGATTAATTTAGGGCGTACCATTTTCTTTAAGAGACTGAAAGATCTTACCGGTTATTCACCGAATGATTATATCCGGGTATATAGGCTGAAAGAAGCTGCGGATTTGCTCCGATGTGGTGTGTTTACAGTTTCTGAAGTTTGCTTCAAAGTAGGCTTTAAGGATCCATTCTATTTTAGTCGTCGTTTCAAGGAACAATATGGAGAGTCTCCTTCAGTGTACCAGAAAAGTAATTTATCTTAATCAAACCAATTATATGAGTCAAGAAAAACCATTAATACTTATCACCAATGACGATGGCTATCAAGCTGAAGGATTGTTAGCATTGATAGAATTCGTCAAACCATTAGGACGTGTTTTAGTCGTTGCATCCGAATCTCAACGTTCCGGACAGTCAAGTGCAATCACCTCCAATCAACCGGTTCGCGCTCATAATGTNGTAAAGGATGAAGATTACACCTTATATATATGTTCGGGAACACCGGTTGATTGTATCAAACTTGCTTTTGATAAATTGTGTGATCATAAGCCAGATCTGATATTGTCTGGTATCAATCATGGTTCTAATACTTCCATCAGTATTTTATACTCCGGAACAATGGGTGCCGCCTTAGAAGGAGCCGTCTATGGTATTCCTGCCATTGGTTTTTCCTTTTGTAATGTGAGTAATGATGCGGACTTTTCTCATCTGAAGAAATATGTTCAAACCATGGTGGGACGTGCTCTGAATCAAGGAATTCCGGATGAGATATGTCTGAATGTGAATTTCCCTGTAGGACAGATCAAAGGTATTCGGATTTGCAAACAGGCCAGGGGGCATTGGACAGAGGAATTTCTTCATAGGAAAGATCCTTCCGGAAGGTCCTATTATTGGTTGTCAGGTTTTTTTATTAATAAAGAACTTGATAATGAAGAGACAGATGAGTGGGCTGTGGCTAACGGTTATATATCAGTTGTTCCATGTAAGGTGGACCTTACTGCCTATGAGGCTTTTCCGATATTAAAGAACTGGACGTCTGTACAAAAAGAAATTATATGAAATACTATCTGATAGCAGGAGAAGCTTCCGGAGACCTTCACGCATCACATCTTATGGCTGCGTTAAAGGAACAGGATAAGCATGCTGATTTTCGTTTCTTTGGTGGCGATATGATGGCTGCTCAAGGAGGACAATTGATTAAACATTACCGCGATATGGCATATATGGGATTTATTCCTGTGTTGTGCCATCTCCCAACAATTCTGAGTAATATTCGGAAATGTAAAGAAGATATTACTTTTTTCAAACCTGATGTTGTAATTCTCGTTGACTACCCCGGGTTTAATATGAAAATTGCCAAATATGTGAAAAATGTTCTTTCTCTTCCGGTATACTATTACATTTCTCCCAAGATTTGGGCATGGAAGGAGTATCGGATTAAAAGTATCAAGAAATATGTGGATCGAATGTATGCTATTCTTCCCTTTGAGGTTGATTTTTATAAGAAGCATGCTTATGAGATAGAGTATGTAGGTAACCCTTCGGTAGATGAAATATCTGCTTTTGAATCTTTACCGAGGGAATCGATGCATTCTTTTCAGAGAAAGAATCAACTTTCTGATAAACCTATCATTGCACTGCTTGCCGGTAGCCGGCAACAAGAGATCCGATCAAATCTGAATAGTATGTTGACTATGACTAATTTATTTCCTGAATATCAGTTTGTCATCGCCGGAGCTCCTGGGATTGAAGAATCGTTTTATCGCGGTTTAATCAGAGAAAATAGCTGTAGCATTGTTTTCGGACAAACGTTCTCCTTACTTCAGCAATCAACAGCTGCCTTAGTCACTTCGGGAACAGCCACTTTAGAGACCGCTTTATTCGGTGTACCTCAAGTTGTTTGTTATAACTTCTCAATGCCGCCTTTTATATACAGAATCTTACGCCCTTTGATTAGGGTTCCATACGTCTCTTTGGTCAATCTGATTGCAGGGAAAGAGGTGTGTAAGGAGCTATTAGGATTTATGATTACCCCGGAGCGTCTGAAGTCTGAGTTAGGTGATATCGTATATAATCAGGAATCAAGAAGCCAAATGTTGCAAGGTTATGCTGAGATGAAAGAACAATTGGGTGGGCCGGGAGCCCCTCAGCGAGCTGCAATCAGCATATTTAATTCGTTGAAATGATAAATGAATACGGGGTAAGCGCTGTAAGTCAGATAGTCAGTGTAATGAAAATATTCTTTGCAAGGTAAAAATATTCAACATTCCTTTTGTGGATTTCATAAAAAGACATACCTTTGCAGTCCGATTATTATCTAAGAGTGTAAGAGTTTAATTGTAAGCGGTTTGATGGATCTGTGTTCGGTCGGTCAGAAGTGAGCAACTAACAGAATTTATTAATTAACAAACTAAAATAAATAGCAGTGGATACTTTAAGTTATAAGACCATTTCTGCCAATAAAGCAACTGTACAGAAAGAATGGGTTGTTGTGGATGCAACCGATCAGGTATTGGGGCGTTTGGGTTCAAAAGTTGCCAAATTATTAAGAGGCAAATACAAACCAAGCTTTACTCCCCATGTAGATTGTGGTGATAATGTGATTATTATCAATGCAGCTAAAGTTAGATTGACAGGAAACAAGTGGAGCGATCGTGTTTATTATCGTTTCTCTGGTTATCCAGGTGGACAGCGTGCATATAATCCTGCGGATTTGATGGCAAAGGGTCCCGACCAATTACTTCGTAAGGTAGTTAAAGGCATGCTTCCAAAGAACAGACTTGCTGATAAGATCATTGGCAATATGTTTGTTTTTGCCGGAGTAGAGCATGATAAACAAGCTCAGCAGCCAAAAGAAATTGATATAAACGCTCTTAAATAAATAAGATGGAAATAATTAATGCAATAGGCAGACGTAAAGCTGCAATAGCTCGTGTTTTCGTAAGCGAAGGAACTGGAAATATTGTTATTAACAAGCGTGAACTAGGTGTTTATTTCCCTTCTTCTATTCTTCAGTTTATTGTAAAACAGCCTTTGAATACATTGGGTGTTGCTGAAAAATATGATATCAAGGTAAACCTTGACGGAGGTGGTTATAATGGTCAGGCGGAAGCTCTTCGTTTAGCGATTGCTCGTGCTTTGGTCAAAATTAACCCTGATGACAAGCCTGCCCTTCGTGCTGAAGGATTTGTAACACGTGATGCACGCGTTGTTGAACGTAAGAAGCCGGGTCGCCCGAAAGCAAGAAAGAGATTTCAGTTCAGCAAACGTTAATCATTATTGCTGCAGATTCTGTTATCGTTTAGTATCTAAACCGGCAAGATTTCTAAGTGAACTACTTGGTGGTTGTTTTAATCAAAAGAAAGTAAACAATTAATTATTAGAAAGACAATGTCTATTACAAATTTCGATCAGTTATTGGAAGCGGGTGTACACTTCGGACACTTAACAAGAAAGTGGAATCCTGCAATGGCTCCTTATATTTTTATGGAAAAAAATGGTATCCACATCATAGATCTTCATAAAACAGTTGTGAAAATTGATGAAGCAGCGGATGCTCTTCGCCAGATTGTGAAATCAGGAAAGAAGGTTCTTTTCGTTGCCACTAAAAAACAAGCTAAACAGATTGTTGCTGATAAAGCATTGGAAGTAGGAATGCCGTACGTTATTGAACGTTGGGCTGGTGGTATGTTGACCAATTTCCCTACTATTCGTAAGGCTGTAAAAAAAATGACTACCATTGATAAGATGATCAAAGACGGTACTTTTGATAATCTTTCAAAAAGAGAGAAACTACAGATTACTCGTCAGAGAGCTAAATTGGAAAAGAATCTTGGTAGTATTGCTGACATGAACAGACTTCCTTCTGCTCTTTTCATTGTTGATGTAATGAAAGAACATATTGCTGTTCAAGAAGCAAATAGATTAGGTATTCCGGTCTTTGGTATTGTAGATACGAATTCAGATCCTTCAAAAATCGATTTTATTATTCCTGCTAATGATGATGCTGCAAAGTCAATTGAGGTCATCACATCTGCTATTGTTTTAGCAATGAAAGAAGGCTTGCAGGAAAGAAAGATTGAGAAAGAGGATGTTGAGTCTGAAGAAGCACCGGAGAAAAAAGATAGAAAAAGACCAGTCAGAAAAGAGAGAATTAAGAAAGAAGACGGTGAGGCTTTGAATGCTTTGGTTGCTTCTAAATTCTCAGGCAAAGAAGACGAGGAATAATTTTAGATATCAATTCATGCTGATTGGTCTTGCATCGAGTTTCTCTTGATAAGCAGACTAGTCAGCATTTTTTTTAAATAAGAAAACTAACTCAAACAAATAATATAAAGACTATGGCAGTAACAATGGCAGATATCTCCCACTTGCGCAAAATGAGTGGAGCGGGTATGATGGACTGTAAGAATGCTCTCACTGAAACTGATGGCGATTTTGACAAAGCAATGGAAATTATTCGTAAGAAAGGTCAAGCAGTAGCGGCAAAACGTTCAGATCGGGAAGCTTCAGAAGGTTGTGTTTTGGCAAAGACAGTAGGAGAATTCTCTGCAATCATTGCATTAAAATGCGAAACGGACTTTGTGGCAAAAAATGCTGAATTTATAGCTTTAACAAAAGCAATTCTTGATTTAGCTATTGCAAATAAATGTCAGACTCTCGAAGATCTGAAAGCACTTTCTTTCAGTAATTCTACAGTTGGTGCAACTGTTACAGAAAGAAGTGGTATTACTGGTGAAAAAATGGAACTGGATGGCTATTGCTTTGTTGAAGGCAAGACTAACTATGCTTACATTCACCCGGGAAATAAACTTGCTTCTATTGTCGCTTTGAATCAGGTAGTTGATGCTTCAATCGCTAAAGATGTGGCGATGCAGATAGCTGCCATGTGTCCACTCTCAATAGACTCAAAAAGCATTTCTGCAGACGTGTTGGCACGTGAGTTGGAGATTGCTGCTGATAAAGCTCGTCAGGAAGGAAAACCGGAGAATATGATCGAACGTATTGCTCAGGGACGTATCGGCAAATTCTATAAAGAAGTGTGCTTGTTGGAGCAGGAGTTTATTAAAGATAATAAGATTTCTATCCAGCAGTATCTGGAGCAGCAGTCCAAAGATCTTACTGTTTGCGACTTTAAACGTTTTACTTTAAATATGGAATAATCCAATAAATAAAGGCTTACAAAGGGAGAGAATTACATTCTCTCCCTTTGTGTTTTTGGAGTTCTTGTCAGCGATGTAATAATTGTAGAATAAAAAAAGAGAATACTGTAAGTATTCTCTTTTTTTATTCTTTCGGAAGAAAGGATCTTAGACTCTCTTTTCTTTAATACGTGCTTTTTTACCGGTAAGTTTGCGCAAATAATACAGTTTAGCGCGACGAACTTTACCAACTTTGTTCAATGCGATGCTCTCGATGGAGGGTGAATCCAACGGGAAAATGCGCTCTACTCCGATATTATCAGACATTTTACGAACTGTGAACATCTTTTTGATACCATGACCTACAATTTTGATAACTACGCCACGGTACAGCTGTATACGTTCTTTGGTACCCTCTTTGATTCTGTAAGCGACAGTGATCGTGTCACCGCTTTTGAATGCCGGGAATTCAGGGCTCTCAACTTTGAAAGCCTCTTGTGCTACTTTAATTAAATCCATATCTTTTGTTGCCTTTAAAAATTTAGTAAGACGCAATATTACAAGTACTTTCTTATAAGAGATTGCGTTAAAGCGGTGCAAAGTAACGGATTTTTATTCAGATATTCAAATATTTCTCTAATTAATTGATTGTGACTTTGGTATTGAATCATCTCATCTCTTTTTTTATTCCGTTAAAATCGATATATTTGCAGATACATACATATATACACATCGATACTTTGCTACTATTCAATGAAACGCATCATTATTTGTATTTTATTTCTTGCGGCATTTTATACCACGGTGTCCGCCCAGAATCTGATTCCTGATCTCCTTGCTCCTTACAAGAATGATACAGATTGCCGTAATTGGGTTGACTCTGTTTATAATTCCATGACACTTGATGAACATATAGGTCAGCTATTCATGATGGTTGTATCTCCTGAATTAAGTACTAAGAATGAGAATGAGATTCAAAATCTTATAGTTGATAACCACATCGGCGGCGTCTTGTTTCAGAAAGGAGATGCAGAGGCTCAGGCGGCTGTTACTAATCTCTGCCAGAGTTGGGCTAAAACACCCTTGCTGGTTGCCTTAGATGGCGAATGGGGTTTATCCATGAGGCTCGAGAATACGATCCAATTTCCCAAAAATATGACTCTCGGCGCAATCAATAGTGATTCTTTGATATTCTGCTATGGTAAAGAAGTTGGAAGAGAGTGCCGAGAGATGGGAATTCATGTAAATTTTGCACCAGTTGCAGATGTGAACAGTAATCCTGCAAATCCTATAATTGGAAACAGATCTTTTGGTGAAATACCAGAAAATGTCTCGACTAATTGTATTGCATATTTTAAGGGACTTCAGAGTCAAGGTATCATTGCAGTCGGAAAACATTTTCCCGGACATGGTGATACGTCTACTGATTCGCATGAAGAGTTGCCGGTGGTTGAACACTCTAAAAAGAGACTGAATGCAGTTGAATTATATCCTTTTCGCTCCATCGTTGAGGCTGGAATTGATGGCATGATGAGTGGGCATTTATTTGTTCCAGCTCTTGATACAACTTATCAACCTGCTAGTCTCTCTACCAAGATAGTAAATGATTTACTAAAGGAGTCGATATTATTTGGAGGACTTGTTTTTACTGATGCTTTAGTTATGAAAGGAGTTTCTTCTTCTGATCATCTTTGTGTACGGGCATTGCTTGCAGGTAATGACATCTTGCTCGATCCTGAGAACTTAGGAATGCAGATCCAGCAGATTAAAGATGCTTTGGATCAAGGAGCTATTACACGTGTCATGCTCGAGGATAAAGTATTTAAAATTCTCACTTATAAATATATAGCAGGACTGAATGATTATAAGCCGGTCAATCTTGAGAACTTAAGAGAGCGTCTGAATCCATTGTATGCAGAGTCACTAAACAGCACACTTCATCGACGCTCTGTTACTGTACTAAAGAATGTGTCTGGAAATATACCTTTGCATGAGTTGGCTATTTCTCCCACAGCTTCTCTCTCAATAGGTGTTGTTGCAAAAACGACGTTTCAGGAGCAGCTTCAACGCTACAATAACGTACCTTATCAGACTACCTCCTATAGTATTACAAAGGATGAATCCGATAAATGGGAGTTGACTCTAAAAAACTATTCTCAATTGATTGTTGCCATTCACTCCACAAGAGTAACAGAAAATCAGGCATTGATTGAACTTTGCAAGACACACAAGGTCACATTGGTTTTTTTCGTATCTCCCTATATAATGTCAAATTTCAGTAAATCAATCGAACTGGCCAAGTCTGTTGTTTTAGCCTATGAGAATACCACAGAAATGCAACGAACAGCAGCTGAGGTAGTCTTTGGAGGCGTTGAGGTAAACGGGAAACTTCCTGTCACTGTGGCTGACTTGTTCCCGCAAGGAGCAGGAATCTCACTAAAGAAATCCCGTATCTCCTATTCCCGTCCGATGGATATTGGCGTTTCCTATGAAGTTCTGGATGAGATAGAAGATGTTGTGAATGAAGGACTAATAGAGAAAGCATATCCTGGTTGCCAGGTGATGGTGGTTAAAAGTGGATATGTGATCTATGATCGCACTTTTGGCTATTTTGATTATGCCAATACGCATCCTGTACAGAATTCTGATGTATATGATCTTGCTTCTTTGACCAAAACAACAGCTACTCTTCCGGCAATTATGACGTTGTATGATCAAAAGAAGATTCGTCTGAATGATAAAGTTTCTTCGTATCTCCCTTTCCTTCGCAACACAGACAAAGAGAACCTGACAATAAGTGATCTTTTGTATCACCAATCCGGCTTGACACCATTTATTCCATTTTACGAAAAACTGATTGATAAGAATAGCTATGAAGGTCCGCTTCTTAAAAGAGAACGCGATAATACATACAGGCTTCCATTTGATGGTACCTCGTATGCCAATCAGAACTTCAAGTATGACAAAAATCTGGTCTCATCTATCCGAAAGCCTGAATTTTCCCTGCAAATGGCAGAAGGAATGTATCTCCGCAATTCATTCAAGGATACCGTCATGCAAGAGATTGTGAGAAGTCCATTGGGGCATCTCAATGAATATCAGTATAGTGATCTTAATTTTATCCTTTTGAAAGAGCTCGTTGATGTCGTTACTAAACAACCTTTTGAGACCTATTTGGATAGTACCCTTTTTCGTCCGCTGGGTGCAGATAATATTGGTTTTTATCCTTTAGCCCATATTCCGAAGACGTCAATAGCTCCAACTGTGGATGATCAATTTCTTCGCAAACAAATACTTGTAGGTTATCCACACGATGAAGCAGCCGCTGTGTTGGGAGGTGTTGCCGGTAATGCAGGGCTCTTCTCCAATGCAAATGATATTGCGAAGTATTTGCAGATGTTACTCAATCAAGGAACTTATGGTGGTGAACGTTTCTTTTCTGCTGAGACAGTACGTTTGTTTACAGAGAGTAAAAGTGAATATAGTCGTCGGGGTCTTGGGTTTGACAAGTCTGTAAAAGGAGATAGTAATCTAAGCCCGGTTTGTGAAGCAGCATCAAAAACGGAAGATGTATATGGTCATACAGGTTTTACAGGAACGTGTTATTGGGTAGATCCGCATCACCAACTAATTTATATCTTTCTAAGTAATCGCGTGTATCCATCCCGGGGTAATAACAAGTTATCAACGCTGAGTATTCGTTCCCGGATTCATGAAATTATCTATAAAGCCTTGGGAGTACAATAAATCATTCGAAGTTCAAAGACAAGACAAATAAACGGGAAGTCATCTTCGAAAGAGCATTTGTGTACTTGATGTCATCAGTAATGACAAGGTCGCTTCTGTCTTTTTCCAAGATATCATTTAGTCCCAGGCAGAACTTAAGTTCCGGACAAAACTTGAAATAGCGGTAATAGAAGTTACATCCCACACCTATCTCTAAGTAAGTTGCGAGAGACTTGGCAAGCAACTGACTCCCTTTTTTCTTCGATAAATCAAAAGCAATACTCGGACCGGCAATCAGGTAAGGGCGAATGTTGTTCAAACGCTCTGAACTGAACTTAAGGTGTATCGGGAGCATCAGATAGTTCGTTTTCATCGTCATACTTGTCTCTTGGCCGGAGTTATATTCACGAAAGACGATATTTTTATCACCAAAGTAGAGAGAAGGAGAGAAGCGAAGATTAAGCACAGGAGTCAGATACAAGTCCCCGATTAGTCCCACATTAAATCCCGGATTGTGATTTGGGATCTCGGCAAACCATGTTTCTCCTTTGGGAGTCGTGACACCGGTATGAAAGAATTCCATATCTTGTGAGTGAACACCCATCATAAAGCCATAATGAAAGATTTTCTGATCAGCATACGGTTGGTTCTTCACCTTTTGAGATTGGGCGAAAAGTACGCTGAAGCAGCATGTTAATCCAAGAAGGAGTATATATCTTTTCATTTACTTATTCTATCATATCATAAACGAGATTTTATTCGTCTTATTGTATTCCGCCAGAGAATCACCTGTGGCGGAGTAACCTGAATGAACGTTGTGAGATTCCGCCATTAATCAGGACGACACACTCATTCAGACCTTCAGGGAATGGTAAAAGGAGGTATTCTTCTGCAGTTGATGAAGAGTACAACAAAGCACCTCCCAAAGAGTAGACAGATACCTGACTTTCTCGCTCCATGTTTTCGATGACAATATTATTATTCTCAACACGACAAGTCAGGCGATCAGATAGTACTTCATCTACATCCGTTAAGCCCCCCGAAACCTTAAAAGAAACCTGCTTACCATTCAGCGCAATTTCGCTTAAAGGCACTTTTGTTGGATATCCGCCCCAGGATAGTGCGCCGGGGATGGTCTCATCCGAGAATCGGGTTGAACTTTGTCCCTGAAAGGCCCAAAGACTACCAGCCTTCTTGGTATAACAACAATAATGACCCGATACACTGTTCAGGGAATTAAAGGCTCTTGTACCAGCGACCAACCCCCACTTTCCAAGCATGTTGGCAGAACGGTCCACGTGGTAGATTAACAATCCATACCCCAGATTGCTGATATCATGTGTGGTATCCCATCCTTGTGAGCTACGTGTTTCCAATAAGTAAAACTCTCCATCTGTTTCAGTGTTAATCCTGAAAGCACTGTTTGTACCAATGGAGGGGAGCGTAATATTAGCAGGAGTACCATCCAATACAACAGGATCTATCCATCCACATAAATACCTTTCTATTGCAGATAAATAAGGTGGAGTCTGAGAGTTATTGTTATAATTACCGGTATCCATCAGAAAATATCTATACATGACGGTAGTTGCACTACTGGTATTATAAAAATCAGGAATCCCGAGTACATGTGCAAACTCATGACAGAAACTTCCTATACCGGCTATTTTGCTACCGCTCGTGCCCCGAAGTTCAGAAGTACAGGCATATCCCATCATACTCACACCATCCAATGACCAGGGTGAAGTCGTGAAATATCTTCGTTGAGACCAGATTGCTGTCCATGGGGCACCCTGAGCTTCATCATAACCTGCATAAATGAGGAACACATTATCAATAATTCCATCCTTATTCATATCATACTCAGAGAAATTAAGATTGTAACTCTCATCGGCTTTTTTGCAGGCTTGTTGTACCATTGCATCAAGATTAAGATCACCATTTGAACCCAATCCATTTTTCCCGTAATAGGAAAGAGTTTGAGAAAGAGTCACAGGTCCGACTACATCAAATGTGATATTTAGTTTATCCATTGAGTTTGCTTTGAAATAGTCGTGTGCACTACCTGTCGCTCCATTGAGTATGTATCCTTCCTGGTTGAGAAGATTGGAGAATGATGCCCTGGGATTTACAGTTGTAAAAGTCACATCACTGAAGTTTACCAGGATGACAAGCGTTTTTACCGAACCTGTGGTTGGGAATGCTGCAATGGAAGAAGACGTTTCCAAGATACTTCTGGTCTGTATTGCTCTTTCTTCCATGTTCATCCTTATAGATTCCGGCAACCCTTTGGTAAGCGTAAGGAGGTGATTCATTTCCTTCATGTTGCGCTTGGTCACATCAGAAACCCTGACTGTTCCGGGGATAATGTTGTTGAGCGCATCATACGTAGCATAAACAAAGAAGTCCGAGTCGTTGCGGGCAATGACGTAGTTATCGGTTGTTGTATAATAGTGGGAATACTCATCACCCAGAAGCAGTACTTCCAGCAGAGAGCCATCCGATTGTTTTATTTTAATAGGTTTGTCCCATGCTCTACCGGCAACTGCCGAATGTGTACAAAGGATTATATAGGTGACAATAAATCCCCAACGAACGATGAGCGATATTCTGCTCATAGGTTCCTTATTCACGGTATTTACCCTCATCGCAGTCCACAAGGATATTTATGTAACTGGAATAGCGGGATTCGCTGATCTCATGGCGTTCGAGAGCTTCTCTTACCGCACACCCCGGTTCATGTACATGCGTACAGTTATTGAAGTGGCAGTTTTGTGAAATGAGGAAGATCTCCCGGAAGTAATGTGCGATTTCCGCAGCCTTCATCCCGATAGTACCAAAGCCTTTGATACCCGGAGTGTCAATCAGATAACCACCCTCCTGAAGCTCAAACATCTCAGAAAAAGTGGTGGTATGTGTCCCTTTGTTGTTGTGTGCGGATATTGATTCGGTACGCAGTGCAAGGTCTGGAAATATCGCATTGATAAATGTGCTCTTTCCCACACCGGAATTACCCGACACCAGAGAGACCTTCCCTTGTAACATTTTTCTTACTTCTTTGACGCTGTCAGGATCAATAGCCGACATGCAAAGACAGGGATATCCGATGCATTCATACAAGTTGATCAATGCGTTCATGTAGTTCGTTTCCCATTCATCATACAGGTCTGTCTTATTAAAGAGCAGAACAGCAGGCACCCGATATGCTTCACTGGTTGCTAAAAACCGATCAATAAAGATCGTATTGGTCTCAGGGTGATTGATGGTCACTATCAGAAGAACCTGGTCGAGATTGGCTGCCAGAATATGGGATAACTTAGACAGATTGGATGCTTTACGGACG
>JGI24146J20443_1000712_pt1 | contig 24090 bp, 23 predicted proteins | sample BarGraIncub1131A_FD_20443 | JGI IMG/M metagenome (IMG submission 20443) | reverse complement strand
GGATCTATGGCGTGGACCTGGAGGGGAGGGTGACCTTCGCCAACCCCGCCGCCGCCCAGATGACCGGCTGGTACCAGGAGGATCTCCTCGGCAAGCGTCAGCACTCCCTGCTGCATCATACCAGGAGCGACGGGACCCCGTACCCCGCGGATGAATGCCCGATTTATGCTGCATTCAGTGACGGGATGACGCGCCAGGTAAACGACGAGGTCTTCTGGCGCAAGGACGGCACCAGCTTCCCCGTGGAGTACGTCAGCACGCCGATCCGCGAGGCCGGGGCTTTGGTGGGCGCTGTGGTGATCTTCAAGGACACGACCGAGCGCAAGCTCACCGAAGACCAGCTCCTGAAGCTCTCGCAGGCGGTCATGCAGAGCCCAGTTCCCATCGTCATCACGGACCCTTCGGGCACCATCGAATTCGTGAACCCGAAGTTCACCCAGGCAAGCGGCTACGAGTCAGACGAGATGATCGGACGCAACCCCAGCCTGCTGAAGGGGGGCAAGACCCCGCCCGAGGTTTACAAAAGTCTCTGGAGCACCATCTCCGCTGGGCGTGTCTGGTCTGGCGAACTCCACAACCGGCAGAAAAACGGCGATCTGTACTGGGTGCATGCCACCATCTCGCCAATCAGGAACAGTTCCGGCGTCATCAGTCACTACATGGCCTTTGCGGAGAGCATGACCGAGCGAAAAAAGCTCGAGGAGCAGCTGCGCCAGGCACAAAAAATGGAGGCGATCGGGCAACTGGCAGGCGGGGTCGCCCACGATTTCAACAACATCCTTACCGTCATCATGGGGTTTGGCCAGTTGCTGCAGCATTCGTTACCGGCGGATGACCCGAAGCGCAGCCATATGGTCCAGATTCTCGACGCAGCAGACCGTGCGACCCACCTGACCAGGAGCCTGCTTGCCTTCAGCCGGAAACAGGTTATGATGCTTCAGCAGGTGGAACTGAACGAGCTGGCCCAAAAGCATACTCGGTTTCTGGTTCGGATCATCGGCGAAGACGTCACCCTGCAGACCGGCTTCGCAGAGGAACCGCTGCCGGTGCTGGCTGACAGCGGCCAGATCGAACAGGTGCTCATGAACCTGGCGACCAACGCCAGGGACGCCATGCCGGGTGGCGGCGAGCTTTGCATCAGGACCGAACCCGTTCTGCTCGACAAGGAGTTTTACCGGCAACACGGTTACGGCGTGCCGGGAAGGTATGCACTGGTCACCATATCCGACAACGGCGCCGGGATGGACGCCGAGACGCAGGCGAAAGTATTCGAGCCCTTCTTCACCACCAAGCCGCCCGGGCGCGGCACGGGACTCGGACTTTCCATCGTGTACGGCATCGTCAAGCAGCACGGGGGCTATATCACGATGGTCAGTGAATGCGGTGTGGGGACCACGTTCAGCATCTACCTTCCCCTGACAGCCGCCTCGCCGGAAGAAACTGCGGAAAAAGCCCCAGCTGTGGCGCCGCGCGGTGGGCAGGAAACGATTCTGGTCGTAGAGGACGATCCGATGGTGCGGCACCTGGTGGATTCGGTACTGAAGAGCTTCGGCTACAGCGTGATTCTGGCCGAAAGCGGTGAGGAAGCCCTTGAAATGTTCGAAGCGAACTGGCGAACAATAGATCTGGCCCTGCTCGATGTAATCATGCCGAGGATGAACGGCCGGCAGGTCTGCGAGGCGCTCAGGCAGCGTTCGCCGCAGCTGAAAGTACTGTTCCTTACCGGATATACCGCGGATCTGATCCAGGACAAGGGGATCCTGGTCGACGGAATCGACCTCCTTCTCAAGCCGGCGCAACCCGCCGAGCTCGCGAAAAAGGTGAGGGAAATGCTGGACGCGAGACAATCTAGGTATATCTAATGAGAATATCTATCTCGGAATCGGTCGCATCCGACCGGTCGCCGGAATGAAATGAAAAAGCCAGGAGGGATTGCATGCTTGTCGAAGAAATGACCATGTCCGAGTTTGAGGAAGGGTTGAAGATCTGCCGTACCGCGTACATTCCCTTTGGCTCCGTCGAGGAGCACGGCAGCCATCTGCCGCTTTCGACCGACACCATCGAGGCTTATGAGGTCGGCAAGCGGGCCGCCGAGAGAATTCCTCTTTTTGTTGCGCCTCCGGTGCACTACGGCTCATGCCGTTCGACAGCGCGCCATCCGGGCACGATTTCCATCAGTACCGGAACCTTGAAAGCACTCCTCAAGGATATCGTTCGCTCGCTGCACGCCCAGGGCATGAGGAATTTCATAGCGCTCACCGGGCATGCCGGCGGCGCGCACAGGATGGCGCTCCAGGACGCCGGCGAGGAACTGATCGCAGAGATTGCCGAGATCAACATGGCGGTTGTCACCGAGTATGATCTTGCCAAGGAGGCAGGCGCGCATCTGATCGAGACCCCCGGAGACAGCCATGCCGGCGAGATCGAAACCTCCCGCATCATGCACTCGCATCCGCACCTGGTAAAAGGCGTCGGCGTCTCAGAATACCCGAGCTTTCCGACCGGGATACTGGTGCGGGACAAGCAGAGCTTTTGGCCCGGAGGCGTCTGGGGTGACCCGACCAAGGCGACTGCCGAAAAAGGCCGGATGCTGGAATCAGTCGTGGCGGACAAGGTCGTCGAGTTGGTACGAGCCCTGGAGAGTCGGCGCTGGTAAATTGCCCAAAAAAGCGGCTTCCAAATTTGCCCTGTAGCGGGACTTTAGCTTCAGGCGCAGGGGTAGGCCTGCGGAAGAAAGGCCATGGAAGCGGGTCTGCAGGGCAGGATAGATTCGTCTCACCATTTCCGGTGAAAAAAACAACTTCCGGCGCCAGTTAAATTTGAATCGCGACAGCTGGCGTTTTTGGGCTTCCCACAGTAAACTGAATTTTGGGATTTTGATAGCCGGCTAAATTTCGACTTCGATTGCTGAATAACTCCGGATTCCATTACCGGTGAATTCCCGTGGGGCTGAAGAGATTCTGCCGGAGTGCGTCATTCAATGTTCCAGCAGGGTAAAAATACGAAAAAGATTCATCCCGCTGATTTATCAAACTGGCCAGCATCCCGCAGGCACCATTTTCCCTCGAATTCCTCAAGTCGGGTTGCCCCCCGAATCTCACAGACATCCTGAAGTCACATCATGGAACCCCCGTCTCGTACTTTACATAATATATCGTATGTGCAAAATATCAACGAGTTAGAGCGTTTTCTATGGGACGTTGAGAAATTACTCATTTGTTTTTAGCCCCAAAACGTGATATTGATTGATTTGACTCGCTAGCACGAGCCATAGACTTCATTTTCAGAACACGCGAAGCGTTCAGCATGGCAGAGGAAAGGAACATCAACTCATCAAGGAGATCAGCAGGGACACTGAAAGTGCCGGAAGCAACACCGTTTTCGACACTTAGAACCTTGACGTATTCAGTAATGAAAAGTTGCATTTGACCCCCACGCCCCCGAAAGGAGGCTAAGAAGTATCATGCTGCGAATATGCTGTCAAGAATATTCTCGGAGGAATTATGATAGAAACATTTTTAGCTGATTTAAAAACGAAAGGATGGACACAGGAAGCGATAGCAGCAAAAGCGGGAGTAAGACAGAGCCTTATCAGTAAACTAGCCAGAGGCGGCGAATGCAGCACAGGAACACTGATAAAGTTAGCTGATGCTTTCCATGTTTCGACTGATAAAGTTTTAGGTAGAGAAGGGATCAAAAAAGAAAACAACCACGACAAAAACGAAGAACGGAGGAGACCCCTAAAGGCCAGAGGCGGGACAGCATAGTATGAACAAATGGATAATGCTAATAGTCAATAAATACACCTCATTCAAAACAAATAAATGGAATAAAATATTAGCTGAACACGTAAAAGACTATTCTAGAGACACAAATTCCACCACAGAAAACCAAAGCAAAAACATAATTAAAGAGCACAGCAAGAACAGAATAAATGAAAGCAAATTATGTGATACTTGCGGAAGCAAATTGAAGTTAGGAATTAAAAAAACAGGTGAGAAAAAAGGATATAGATATTGGGTGTGCTCCAATTACCCAAAATGCAATTTTCGCATAGGATATGCCGAACAAGGCAATGCAATTAGCGGAAAATGGCAGCTTCAAAATGGCACCTTCAGCAAGACCAGAAAACCAACCTAAAAGCGGGAGAGGCACCAAGCCTTATTGGCTTGGCAGTCAAAACCCGCGCTTAAGATCTTGCGCTTTAGTCAGTAATCACCCCCATGTTATACAATGGGGGTTTTCGCCGTAGATCAAAGGCCGGTCATAAGCGCAAGTCTTCACCAAACGATGATACCGTTTGTCAAACACTCATGACCAAAGGCGAAAGGCCAAGGCGGGAGAGGCGAACAGTCAAAGCCGTTTCGCCCTTTGAGGGGCTCCACTCCAAAAACAAAAACGGGAGAGGCGAACAGTCAAAGCCGTTTCGCCCTTTGAGGGGCTCCACTCCAAAAACAAAAACGGGAGAGGCGAAAGGGCAGGAAACCTTGTAAGCCCTGCGGGAAGACCGCCCCGCTTGCAGCGTGACTAATCTGTCCGACTTTGCGAACAGATAATAAACCCAATAGGCCAAACCGCCGCGGCGCTAAAAACGCAGGTAATTACCCGACTAGGGCTGTCGCCCTGGTCTAGACTTATCAAGAGATAACCCGACTAGGGCTGTCGCCCTGGTCTAGACTATCAAAGCAGGTTTTGAAGGATGAAGTTAAGAAGGGGAGGGGGAGCAGAACGAAGGGCGAGACAGCCGAACCGGATCACCGAAACAAAGGAAGCTGAAGACTGTCGTATACTATCGGACAAAATTAGTCTCATTTCGTTCGGTCCCGACTCGTAAAATAGAGCAGAAAGAACGAGAATAAACATTACAGACCGAGCACTTACAAGGTTTTGTTGTCCAAAAAAAGGACCGCTGAAATCCATTATTTTACATAACGCTAGTTATCGAAGCGGAATCTTGGTGCAGTGATACCTTTTAGCAAGATACCTCATGACACATTCAGAGCCGAGAGCGAAGCCAACCGTAAAAACGAGCAGATAAGACATAAAAGTATACATTGAACCCCCAATTTTACATAACGCTCGTTATGGGACGGCCCGCACTGCGCCTAACGGCTCCGCTTCGCCGCCGCTAGTCGCGGCCGCGAGGGGCGAACGCTCGCGACCTGCGCGGGTCACAGCCCCGCACCTATCGCGGCTTATCTCCGGCCTTAACGGTGAAAAGTATCACCAACAAGTAAAGAACGCTTTGAGTCGATCATGCGCCCATCAGAGAGCAAAAAACGCTTATGAGGCCCATTAGTAATAACACCAGAGACTTTAACCGCTGTAGAGGCAGCAGGGACGCTTGACGGAGCAAAACGAACTGAAGACATGGAGCGCATGACCGGAACAGGGGGAAGGGGAAGCGAAGGAGGCGCACCGACAACAGCAACGGGTGAAGGTGAAGGCACTGGGGGAGGGGGAGGAACTGCGGCGGCAGTACGAAGCCGTTCGGCGGCAACCTGTTTCTGTCGGGCAGCTTCACCCTTCCCCTTGACGATCGCCAGAGCGCTCTTGAACAGGAAGGCGGCAGCGCAGAAGATGACAACGACAATGATTGCCCAATGCTTGATTGCGTTTTTCGGTTTTGACTTTTCATCGACCCGGAAAGACTTATAAGCCTTAAAGACTATTTGACGCTTTGCGACTGACTTGGAATAGAGATAATGACCCGTGAGGCTGACATAGGAAAAGGAGAAATTGTTCAGAACTTGACGAGAGCGAGGCGTAACCTTAACGACAAATTCTAGTAAAGGATTGAACATTCTTGACGTGCTTTGAATCCCTTGGGTAAGCAGAATTATATCAAGGCCAAGGTGGCGAGAGTAAGCAAAAAAAGCATAGATATTATCGTTCTTGTATCCGGCAGGAAAAATAAGGTGGCATTCGTCAATAAGCAGAACGACATGATTTTTTCCGGTCTTCTTCATAATTGCCTCAAAATTAGCAATACTGAAAAATTCCTCGGGAGAAGTCTTTTTTAAAAGCTCGTTAAGGTCCCAATGCTTAATTCTAAGACCTTCGATATTGGCAATAATCAAAACATTTTCAGCGAGAACGTATTCATCATAAAGTTCATCGTATTTAGTAAACTTGAAAACGTAATTGACAGCGAAATAAGACTTACCAGACCCTAACGGACCCTCAATTAACTGTATCATTTCCCCACCCCTATAAATGGAATCATTGACAACGTAGTGCGAAGAACCAGCGCGGAAACCAAAACAGATAAGCAGTCAGGTATTTTAAACACACTGACAAACCAGCCAGCAAGGCCGGAGAAGGTCATAGTACCGTTGAGTGTGGAAGCGCCCGAAGCTTGACCGGAGGCAAACCCCATAATGGTGTCGATAATGTCATAGGCAAAGTTATTAAGCAGCAGCGGAACCACAGTCATGAACAGAAAAACGAGTATGGCCTTCATTGCAAGGTAGCCGAGAACCTTATCAGCGAAGACCTTTGCAGCAAGGTTACCAAGTAAACCTATAATAGCGCCCATACTACCACCCCCTCACAACAACAAGAACCGCATATCCATGAACGATCACCAGCAGGAGACCGCCAAGAGTGGAGAACATAGGAGCATAGCGCACGAAGTCGAAAACAATTTCGTGGCCGTAAACATTACCGCAGGAAACCGATGAAACACCATCAGCAGAGATAGTAAAAGACTTGACCATAGCGGCCATAGGCGAAGACGCGAGGAAGGTACCAAGCAACGAAAGGATACTTTTCTTGTCCGGTGCGACCATGGAGGAATCATACTTACCCGGCTGCGCACGTGTATTAGCGTCATCAGCGGCGGCTTGATCGGCAGCGGCTTGAGCAGCGGCATCAGTAGCTTGCGCCTGTGCGGCAGCAGTAGCAGCAGCAGCAGTGCTAGCAGATGAGGATGCGGTATTCAACGCAGTAGCAGCAGCAGTAGCGGTAGCTGCGGCATGAAGCGCAGCCAGATCGTAAGCGGCTATAAGCGCCGCATTAGTAGGGTCAGCAGCAAGAGTATTAGCAGCAGACACCAGAGCAGCGTCAGCTTGTGCCTTAGCAGCAGAAGCAGTACCAGCAGCAATGGAAAGTTGCTGTGCAGCAAGTTGTTGAGTAAGCGTGGATTGCGCAAGGAGTGCATTATTAGCAGCATCCTTGGCAGACTGTTGAGCAAGGGCAAGAGCGATTTTATCAGCAGCCAGAACATCAAGTATAGCTGTATTGTTAACGTCAGCATTAGATGCGGAAGTGGCGGCATCAAAGGCGGCTTGTTTATTGGCAGCGTCAATGGATGCTTTGAGCGAGGCAAGTTGAGCCGCCGAAAGGGCATCACGGGCAGCAGCAGCAGCGGAAGCGGCAGCAGTTGCATCAGCAGGGTTAGCAGCGGAACCGTAGGACTTGCCAGTGCTGGCAGTGCGCGCAGAAGTAGCAGCGGAGGCAGAACTTTGTGCAGCAGAATAAGACGCAGCGGAGGAAACCTGTGCGGCGAATGAGGCATCATTCTTAGCAGTTATAGACGCTTTCATCGCATTGATTTCGGATTTTATGATGCTGATATCTGGCCAGTTTTCTTCTGCATTAGTGCCAGTAAGATTCTCTTCGATAAGTTTATCTAAATCAGCCATGTAAGCAGGATCAACAGCAGCGTCATAGCCGCTGGCAGTACCGTTAAGTTTTTCCATAGCAACCTGCGCAGGATCGGAAGGAGGAGGCACAGGTATGGCGGCATAATAAGTATTGGTATGATTGCCACCTTGTGAAGCTTGCGAAACGAAACAGATACTATTTACAGAACCGGAAAAGAAGGGAAAAGGGTTGACTGAGTCAGCAACACCAGGAAGACCAGACAGGGTCAGAATAACAGCGCCACGCTGGTAATACTGACCGGAATTTGTACCCTCAAGTTGATTTATAATGACGGCAGGGTCAGGATTCAGAGCAGCCGCAAGAGTGGGATAATCGGCAGGCTTATCGGCACAAGCTCTTCGAATATCGCTATATGTCAGATAAGCAGTCATGGCAAGGCTGACATAAGGAAGAACCCCTGCAGTTTTTGCTAATAAACTGCGGGAGATACCAGCCATACCAGCGGAAGCGGCAGTACGGCCACCACCCTCAATTTGCCTCAAAGCCGCATCAATGAATGCTTGAGGCACACCACCAATAGGGATACTGCGGGTTGCCCAAGCCGCATAACTCGCAGAAGGCATAGGGCCAACAGAACCGGACCGGGAAAGGCCCATGGCAAAGCTAGAAGCAGGAAGCAGCAGAAGGATAGTAAACAGTAGCAGTATTTTTTTCATACTTACCCCGTTATAAAAAAAGGGCAGGGAATTAACCCCGCCCCCCTTTTTTGCAGAAAAAAGCACCCGGTAAAGATTAGTTGCCGAGCAGGCTTTTAACCTTCTTGAAGCCCCAGATGCCGGCCAGCACGACGAGGATCCCGCCGCCGATGGCGTAAAAGACGGTATCGGAGCTGGAAATACCCGACAGGATAGTGGTCTGATCGGCAGCCGACAGTGCGGCGAAGGAAGGAACAGCGGTGACAAGTGCCAGCATGAAAAGGGCCAGAAGAGTTACAACAGATTTACGAGCTTTGCTGAACATGATGATATCCTTTTGTTTGTATCGGCGCTTTGAAGCTTACCGAGCAGTTAACGGCCAAACGTAGATTTGAGCCGACGAAAACCCCATTGCGCCGCGAAGGTGACAAGCACCGCCGCAACAGCCATCCAATAAAATGTTAAATCGAAAGTAATCACCAGCCATTTTCTCCACCGGGCATGGCATCAGACCCCCACTTTGTGACAGAAGTAGCCTTACTGCGATTATAACCAATCTCAGGCGTGCTGAGATTTCGATATTCCGCATCAGTAGCTGAGGCATTATCACCTGTTACATCGGTGAACTCGGCATCGTAGTCGAAAGACTGCCCGTCAGAAGTGACAGCGGAACCGGAGCGGCCACCAAGCAGGCCAAGAACGCGATTAAACCCCCACATACCGGAAAGGATAACGAGGATAGCCCCACCGAGGATGTAAAAAACACTGTCGGAGGATGCAACCCCCGCGAGAACTGCGGATTGATTCGCAGAAGATAACGGCATTAAAGCCCCCTTGCCCAGATAATGAGGATGGTGAAAGCAGACAGGCAACCAGCGCCACCCATCAGAAAATGGTAATGCTCAAGAGTCATCAGGCCGACAAGTTCAGCGGGCATTTAGTACCTCAGAAGCTTGTAAAGTTGTGACGGACCGATTGCGATCAAACCAGAGACAAAAACAAGCGTGAAGAAGTAGTCAAAAGACAGAACACCGGTAAAAGGTATCACCCCGAATGTCATAACGAAGACCCCGACCATTGAACAAAGCGCCGATCACCGAGTGAAACAGGAATCACGCTGAAATTTCCACTAGGGCTGTTCGCCCTGGTGGAAGTGGAGACGCAGCCGCCAACAGCGAAACCGAGAGCGCAGACGACCAGAAGCGAGGCGCAGAACCGGACGATGTTGACGAGGAAGCGAGACATTAAGGCGCCTTTTGGCGCTGCACACCGGTAAAGGTGTAGACAGTGTAAGGGCCGGATTTGCCGGTGTACTCCTCGACAGAAACATGAATGTCATGAATCCCACCGACCAGAGCATTAAGCGCAGAGGGATCTCCCTCAATGCGGAGGCTCAGAGCTTTAGGGTAAAGTTTGCCAGTTTCCACTACAACCAGTTTCGGGTAAATTTTGCCCTCTTTGTTGGGAACGGTGTTGACTTCGGAAACGGCGCATTTTTCAAGAATTGCTTTCATGATTTCCCCTTTTACTTGAAACGATTTGGGCCAGAGGGCCAGAATTTCAGAGCGCGATCAAGAAGAGCGCGTACCTGATCGGAGGGCGAACCCGTTGGAAACCACATTGCAAGCCATCGCCAATGTTCAGGACGAAGGCCGATTGTCACATACACAAAAGCGTCAGGCGAGGAAAGCCGCCCCCGTTTCTTTTTCCCTACAGGGATATTCGCCATAGTGTGCATCAGAACGGAACCACGGATAAATCAAGACGCTTTCCCATTTGAACGAAAGTTTGCACAACGGACTTGCCAAGTGTCCCATCGACACCAACCGTTTTTTTCATCTCACCATTGGAAGCGCGGTATTCAACAGGAGAGCGCCCCGGCGGAATGCTGAAACCAAATTCCATAACCTTGCCGCCCCTTGCTTCGATGATGGAAGCGAGATCATGGAGGGATGAACGAAGACGAGAAACAGAATTCTTCGCATAGGTGGCGTCATTTGCTGTCATTTCGAAGATGATTTTTTCGACTGGAATCATGGTGGCCCTCAATGGAGCAGAGATATTATAACGATTGCCTTGAATGGCGGAATTTACGGTTTTTGTCATGTATTTACGCATGTAACGTGAAGCGTGGAGCGGGTTCTTCATCCGTACTATGTCAACGGAATTATTCGCTTGACCCCAAATTTTCGACAGCCATTTGATATCAAAGAATTGATCCCACAGGATGTGAAAATGAATATTGCCGTTTGACTGGACTTCAGCAACCCACAGATAATGAAGTTCCCGGCCAAGGCGTTTTTGTTTGTGTGTACAGGTATTGAGGAAGCGTACAAGCTCTTTTTTAGCGTAGGAGTGGCAGACAGTGCCATCGGAATTTTTCGACTCAACAGGAACCAGAGCAGGGGAAAAGGTAAGAGTGCAGAACTTGCCGAGCAGCGTCTCGGAGCATTCCACAGACCGCCGAATCTTGATTTGTGCGGGACGTGTGAAACACTCCGTCACGACAGAACCAGACCGCGAGGGGGGAATCATCTTGAAGCGGGAGCCGGTAAGGAATTGCCCCCCGGTGACTTCGCCGGATTTGAAGATGCGAACCTTAAACCCGATCCGGCTACCGGCTTCAGGCTCAGAAGCACCCAATGCATTTTTCTGGTCAGAGGTAAGTCGATGCTTACTTGCGGCAACACGCTTATGAAAAGCGACCGCATGACCATTGGCATGATGATCTGCAAATGAATCGAATTCAGCATAGAAAGAGCTTGAAGCAGCAGCGGCAGGAACAGCAGGAGCAGGAGGAAAAACCATTCTTTCAGAAGTGGAAATAGGCCGAGGATAGCTAGCAAGAGGCGATAGTTTACCACCAACAGCTTTGCGAGAATTACCAAGAGGCGAATGGCGAAGAACAGCCGCCAGTTCACGCCGGAGGTGCGAAAGCCTTGACTGCCGCGACATACCGCAAGCTATGACAGAGAGACGAGCCACTAGAAGTGACCGCCAAAGGCGCAGCATTTTTGCAACACGTTTTTGCCTAATCGGCCAACGAGCCTCACATTAGAGGCTTGAACTTGACATAATATATCTTATGGGACGTAAATGGTCAGTCCAAGGGGAGGGCCAAGCGCCTCTTACACTTGGCTGAACTAAAAGGTTTGACAACGCGGAACAAAAACCATTGACAAACCTCAGTTTTGCCTCTGTGACCTGTGCCGGTCTAATGAAACGTCCCGGGCCAGTTTCTGGGCGAGATGAAAACGAAGGTCGTTACTCGGCGGAACTAAAAGACCTGCTCCCGCTGAAACAAATGATCGATAAACAATAACTCATCAGGGTTGCGTTTCCCCCAGGTTCATAGGTGCCCTTTGTCATCGCGGTTTTCTATGTTACTCCTCTGATTGGATTCCATACCTTGCATGGGCGATTTAGACCGCCTCGGTGCTGCAATCACCGGGATGGTTTTTCTATTCCGGCAACCCCTCAAGCCACCGCTTGTAGTCAGGCCAGTCCGGGAACCCTTCCCGCCTGGCGACTTCGTTGTATACCCGGTTCAGCTTTAGACCGGGTTCAACCTTTTTAAGCTTGTTGAACTCGAACTTCATTCGGTTCTTGGTCAGTTCCACATGCTTTTCAGTCACCAGTTCCCTCCTTTGAGTTTGATTTGAACCTTCCGGCACAAATAAGGAAAAGCTTCACCTCGCCCCGACGCTTGGTCACCGTGATTTGATGCCTGAACAGTGCGTCTAGCTCGGCCTGGGCGGAGACTTCGGCCTTCCATTCCTTCGCCATGAACTCGCTCCAGCGCTCGAGGGGAGACATGTGCCGGCGCAGGAACCGGTTATCTGATCGGTGATCTTCGGCAGGCCCGTGTTCTATCCCTTGATCCCATTCTTCATCTCTGACTTTTGATAGATCAACCCCCGCGAGTCCACCTCCAGCACTCCCCATCTAGTTTGGACGCCGTTACCAACGGGATCGTGGACAAATACTCGAAGGTTAGGATGGATCTGCACGTCGGTTTCGTGGTGGGTATGGCCGGCGAGAACATTGAATTGTACATCAGAATAGTTCTCGGCGAGTCCACGTAAGGCATCGCCGACGGTTTTCGCGCCAAAAAAAGGAAGGCCGAGGGGATCCACCTTCCCACGGCGGAGAGTTGCTTCGACGGGGGGAGCATGGAGCAAGATTATCACCAGTTTGGCATTCCGAGCAGCAATTCGGCCGAGGCGATCGATGTGAGCGGCCGCTTCCTCCCCCCTTGCCATGAGGAAGGCCTGAAGTCCCCGGGCGATGCACACGGTATCCGAACTGCAGGAATTCCATAAAAGGCGGATATCCTCAACCTGATCGTACAAAAGCTGATGGCCGCGACGGCGAAGGTTGTGGGCGGAGAGGTTACCCGCCCGGGCATCACCCCATGAACCCGTTCCGATCAACGCCACACCGTCAGCCAACCAGGCCGGCTCACTGGCATGGGAAAGCCAGACCAATCCTTGCTTCCGGTTCACAACTAGATCTTCAATTTGAGTTCTTACGTCACCAATCAAAGCCCCCAGGTGCTCGTGGTTTCCGAGGATAAAATACGTCGGCACCCGCACGATGTCCCTGAAGGCTTTGAGAAATCGGCCAAGGCTGGTCCGGGTGCATAGATCGCCACCGAGCAGCACCGCGTCGGGTCTCTCTGCGGCTACTTCAACGAGGTACTGCTCGAACGGTCGCCGGAAGGCAGGTACATCAAGCTGAAAGTGGGAATCAGTTACCCAAATGAGTTTCACTTACACCTCTGGGATAATTTGACGCCATCATCTTAATACTTTGACACCCTCACACCTTTGTTGTCAGATAATCGTGGGGCCATGCTCCCCTACGCCGCCCCATGCCCGGTGGCAGACAATTATATGGAGGGACCTCGTTTGATGATTTTGTCCAGTAGTGAAACGTGGGGTGTTTCCTAGAAGAATCAATTTCAACTGAGAAGTAGAAAGCAAGACGGCCTCTTAGGACATCTTCCCTTTTTATTTCATCAGGCATTTCCCGTGTGAGAAAGAGAGTCTGGCGAAATGTCCATAAGCATTCAAGAGCAAATAACCAAAGAATTACCCACCTAGCTGCGAATTCATCGCTTATCCCGTCAATGGCAACGTAGGCGTTCTCCCAATAGATTAAATCACGAGAGCAATTCTTCCGATTGACTTCCCAAACATTTCTCCAGAAAAAAAGCGCCCTTCCAAATATGCAATCCCTACATATTTTAGGTACTGTCAACAATGACCAGGTATTTAACGATGGGATTGTGCACCGAATACCAGCATTCCGTAAGTACTTCTTGTGGATGTACTTGCGAATCGATTTATAGATAGATGGGAGATCTGGGCCTATTTCCAGATGGCAAATTTTCCTGTTCCAAGGTAACCATTTCACTACATTATTATAATCATTGTCTTCACATCGGCTTTTACAGTCGATCCATTTACAAAAAACTCTTGGTTTTTCAGTAGCCCGTGATCCAAAGGATACTTTTGCATGAATTTCGAGGTCAGTTTCGGGGAGAATTAATAATTTGGTTGCAGGGGCCTCTTCAACTTGGTTCCATAGTGCATATATTTGCTTAAGTGAGATATAAGGTTTACCACAGGTTTCGAGATCATGAAAATTTTCCCTTCTGGTCCGTGGAGAAAAAACAATTCGATTTTTGATTTTAAGTAGCCAAGTAAAGATCTGCTCAAAATCAGAAATTATGTCTGGGCTTAGATGGAGAACGTTTTCAAACAACTCCCCTTCCCTGCTTACGACATGTGTCCAATACGAGTTCTGACATTTTGGACAAGAAAACCCTGGGATACCTAAATTTTGCAACTCATAAGATATTTTTGCTCCACACAAAATGCAGTTTGTGCTAAGCACAATATTATGGATGGGGCATTTCTCGAATAGGAACATTTGATGTAAAAATGAATGATAACCGAAGCTTAAACAAGTAGGGCAAAATCTAAGTGCGTCTATAGATGTTGTCCACTGTAAATCACTTTGTTTTATGACAGTTGTAATGTAATGACGAATTAAAATTGTTTTATCTATTCGCATTAAATTTCCAATTGTTTGAGGAGAAAAAATGGCAACATTGTCAAAACTCCATTTCCTTAAACCATCAAAAGTAAAATTTGATTCAAAATTAGCAGTAGTTCTCACCGGGGAAAAAAGAGACCTTGCGTGAGTAAACGGCATGTGATTTAAGATAAAAAAGGTGTTGATTATTCCATAAATAGAGGCATAGGGGATGATCCATCTGTTAATTCGGGTGTATCGGGTATAATGGTAAGATGACCCCAGAATTTCAGACTTCATTTCAACTCCCCGAACAACTGATGATGGAATGCTTTGTTCACCCCAAAAAAGAAACCTATTTCTTAGAGGGTGGTCGCCTATGGGTTGGACGAATTGCAAAATCTAATGCCTCGTACCAGGCGTCACGAGAAAAAATGGGGGCCTTTATGTCAAGGTCACTATATGTTGTTAAGAGGTGCTGTACAGCTGGTGCTAGATGTGACATCGGTATCTCAATTGTGCTTTTCTGTTTATTCTCCTCCCTTATAATTTCGGTGTACGTATTCCGAAGGATTTTTGCTTGTGATGCCAGTCGCCAGCCTGACTCGTAAGCTGATGGGAAAAAATATTTTGTAAATGTCCAACCACTACCTTCTGGAGCTTCAGTAATGTCATATCCATGTAGAGCGATATGTACTTCCTTCTCAGTCCTTGCACCCCGAAATTGGTATATTTCATTCATAAATCTTCCAGTAATTTCTTTATTGTTCAGGGTTTTATATGTCTCATACTCTTTATATAGGCTGTCATCACCTACTAATACAAACATAGGTAAGACATCTCTTTTTTGTAACATATTAAATATACCTCTAAGATACCCATACTCAATCGCCTTTAGCCATTGCGCCTCATCAATAAACAAGAGAAGCCTTTTGCAATCATTTTTATTAGCTTCTTCAACTAAAAAGTCTATCATTACATCAAATTTTTGCCCCGCATTGCCTAAATCAGCCCTTGCATGCTCGAAAGAACCAAGCATATTTCTAAAAAATTCCTTCTCAGTTCTTTTTTGATGCTCCAGCATGCTATGACTCAAGATCGAGATATCTCCAAATTCCTTTTTCAGCATGCTGGTTAAAGCCGTGATGGACCAAGTTTTGCCTATCCTGGACTGCCCATAAACGATGCATCCCGATTTCAACCCGATCATCCACCTACATAAAGCAGTAAAAAGCCTGAATATTGGTGCGGTTACGATCACATACTTACCCAGTTCCACTGGGTGCATCCCTGGCATGAAGAAAGGTCTTTCATTCGTGCTCATTTTTACCCCCTTTAATTAGGCCTTTGATGTTATACGCATCCTCTAAGTCCTCGTCTTCATTGATAGGTGTGCTATCTATTACATCATTTTCACTGATTGGAGCTTTTTCGTGTTCATCCTCTCGCCCAAATGAAACCTCAAGTTGATTTTTCCCCTGAATTGCCTGAGCAGCCAGAACGGCCTGAGCAACCCTAGCTGCTTTTTTTTGAGTCATCGAATTTTTAAGGCCCATATTAATTATAAGGCCCGGACTGGTGTGGCCCACCAAATCCTGGACAACTGAGGCCCTTCCCTTCGATACCAATATTCGATTTTCATATGTGTGCGGAAAGTTCCAGGCAGAACCTTTGACTGCCAACATACCAATATTAAATCCAGTTTCATCGTAAGAATCAGCATATTGAGCATTTTCCTGAAGATAACACGTGATCTGCTTACCTAACATTTCCCATCTGCAACCAAGGTCTTGACTGCTATACTGTTCATTCAGTATTTGTACGTACGGTCTGGTCCCTTCCTCTTCATTTCCCCGGACAGTGCATAAAAACTTTGGACCAAAACGAGATATCTCATCACGCTTATCAGGGTGTATTTTCAGAACTATATTATCGGTATCGTCAATATAGTTATTTAAACACTGTAACGGTGAACTATAGAGGTTTCTTTTATTTAGTTTACGGTTGTACTCTTCAATACTTAACTCCAAGCAGTAGTATAAAATTTCAAACGTTACACGGAATGTTTTCGCATCTTTCTTTGCAGTTTCCCTTTTCGGGTCATTTGGACCTGTCCCAAGAGACCCCGGCAATGATCTAAATCCCAATTCCTCAAGAGTTTGAAAAAATCGTTCGAGTATTCCCCGTACCTCAGGAAAGGCGACTGGGCCGGCATTTACTCTGCAACCGATTCTTATGAGTGTGTTTACAACGTCAGCCGCTAAATTGGCTTTAGCGTTATCGTACCTGAACGTCTCCCAGAGGCGATTCCTGAATTTGTCACTGCGTATTGATGGCACGTCAACAGGTACTGGAACTATCAAGTAGTCAGGTGGCAAGATCTTGCCCTGTGGGGGCTGCAACGCATTTTTTATTGCTCTAATAACATCTAATCTGTTGTAATTTTCATAAATTGAAATTGAATATCCTAAAACAGCTTCGCTGTGCTCATCAAGAATCAATAACAACCAAAAACGTTCCAAATATTGCTCACGTATTCTCCCATTAGCATCAAAAAAATAAAAAAACCAACTCGCATCTACAGAATGTCCGTCAAACGCTACTGACTTGTAAGGCCGAGTTATTTTATCAATACTATCCGCACTACTGCCAAGATGTAAACGACGAGTGGCATCTGTATCGCTATTTGCATTAATTCCCTCTTCCGAGTTCCGAAGGGAACGAATATACTTTTCGAAACTCCTTTTGCCTTTATATAAGGTATTAAAAGGATATTCATCGTCTTTAATGCCAACTTCCTGACATATTTTTAAAAATAATTCAAAATATTGTAGATCATTTATTTTATTGCTGCTCAAACAACTGTCATCATAGTCAAAAAATGCTGACCGTAACTGTTTATCAATGTCAGGATGGGTTTTTAAAAGACGACTAAATGACCCAGGCCCCGGTTCATCTGAATCACCTCCCCTTTCATATTCTTTCAGGTGCGTATAGGGGATGAGAACTCGAAATCCCCAAATTTGGCCATCGTCTGGATTAATTTCAAGGCACCGATTAAATATTGGTATGTAAGTCTGCCGACTAATCCTTGTTGCCTCAGTTATTTTCTTAGTGCGATCCCCCGCAGCATACATTGTCACTGCTTTTTTCTTGGCGTCAAAATCATCCCGATATTTTTGAGAAACTGTCTCAGGTAGCCTAACTGTTGGCCATTTCGAAGTGTCCAATTCGGCTGCTGTGTGTGCTGATCTCCCTTTCCGTTCATCGTAATTCATTGGTTTACTCAGCCAGTTTTTGAGAAGGTTTAATCTTGCTCAGCCAAGTCATTTTCTTAAATGGATCTGTAAGATCAACCAATCCTAAAGACAATAGGTTGCTTATAACAGCAAATCCATCCTCGTCACCAAGTCCGACGGTTGCGTCTCGCAGGGTCGCTTCCCTTTCCATAACTAAATTCAACAAAACCTGTGTCATTTTTTCCTTAAATCTAATACCTTTAGTGTTAGACAAGCTGGCTAATATTCTGCTCCAGTTGTCAAGCACAATTGAAAATGGTTTTATATCGGCATCAGTTACAATTACGTATTTGGAACTGTTTTCAAGACACCATCCTTTTTGGATGGTGATCTGTCTTTTCAACTCGAGCTTCGAGTCAATTTGAAGTAAGTCCTTTTCGTACTTAACTTCCCAAAATTCTTCATTCCTAGATACCTTAAGTATCCAGAAATCTAATAAGGAGCGGCCCTCTTTCCCCTCATAAATGCTTTCGGCATACACAGGTTGCTCGCGAGGAGCCATCCCTGGATCGGACTCAATTATTATCCGAACAAAGTCTTCAAGGTTGCTGTACAACCTTACTATTCTATTCAATTTAGGGGAGTAAGCCGTCCACAAGTTTGACCAGTACTTTCCACGCGGAGGAGGTTTAGCTGGCTTTGTATATTTAAGTGCCAGCGAATCCCGTTTGCGTGTGGCCTCATCAATTAGGTCACTTATCGTCTTCACGGTACAACCCCTTTGGCAAATCGTGCTCCAAGCTGTCCCCCTGGTTTTGGATCTAGTCCCTTTCGCTTTCGCCCCAAAGGCCACCCCCCCTTCTTGGCATTTTGGCGTGCTGCTGCTGCTTTTTTTGGGGTCGAGACAGAACCGAGAGCTTTGGCACCAATAGATACTTTTGATAGGTTAGCCAGACAGGCGACCACGATGTGGCAATAAGCATAGGTCGGAACGAGAGTAATATTTTGAGATGACCACCGAACTACCTGCCAGTCAGTAACGCTTGCCGCCTTCACCACCGTGGCCAGGTGGCCGCCCAAGGTGTCACCATCTGGTACCTTCAGCCAGGTTCTGTTGGTATCGTCGATGAATATTTCGTACTCCTCGCGACTACGGTTCAAATGAAAATCAAGGAGTGTTGCGTACTCAACTTGGGGCCGGCGACCCCCAACTGGCTTGACGCCAGCATTGGTAACCCATACGGATACTGCTGCGCGGGTTACCCCTAATGTCCTGGCAACGTCTACCTCAGACTCTCCCGCCAATACTCTTTGTACGGCTTGATATTTCGTTGTCATTGAAGCATGAGCCTTCTGGCATCGGATGCATCTGTTAATTCCCTGGTCAAGGCCCTGAAGATTATCTCCCCGTGTCGGTTTGCCCCGACCGCACAGACTGCGAGCCCACTCCGGTTCGTCCGGATGGTCGACCCATATGTGTGCCACCCCGCCAACGCTGTCTTTGCTGATTTTCCATTCATTGGTTTCGGGCATGCATTGGATCCTCTTTGGAGAGATAGGCCAGTGTTATACAAATCATTGGTGACCAGCCGCTGCAAGGCCATGTGTTTCATTTGCATATTTTACGGCGGCAAAACGGGTTCGTCAAGTCAAAATCGAATTTAGGATACTATATCATGCTGCAGATGCCTTGCTAACACGGTGATGAAATGTCATTCAGACTGATAAAAATTATATTTGTATTTTCAATAACAGTGCTAGAAGGAATAACTATGTGCTTATACAATATTTTTTACATATCCATACAGTGATAATAGTTCATTTATTTTGAAAATAAGCAGTCACCCATTAGTCCTGCGGCCGCCGCTATCCACTTACGAGGATGTATGGTTCTCATATGACAACCATGCCAAATATTTGTCCCTCGAATTCCTTTTCTGCACTTAGGCTTTGGCTGTGCCTGCCTCGCGTATGGACCTCCCTTCGTAAAACTTTCCTTAAAAACCAAGGTGGACAACCCGGACCAAAAGCGATAGTATGCCAACGCCGCAAGGCTAAGATTTGTAAAAGCATTTACTGAACTGCACCTCCAAAAAAATTTTGTACCGGATACCGGCAGCGGCGAGGTGCGGGAAAAGGAAGTCGTCTGGCTGAACGAGATAATCACCAAGGTGAATGAGCTCTTCGAGGGAGAACTGACCGACGACGACAAACTGTGTACGTAAATAACGTTTTAAAGGGGAAACTGCTCGAATCGGAAATGCTAATTCAGCAGGCGAGCAACAACACCAAGGAGCAGTTCGCTAACTCCCCGGACCTTTCCAACGAGATCATGAATGCAATAATGGATGCCCTTGCTGCCCACCAGACCATGAGCCGGCAGGCTCTGGACTCGGAGAAAGTCCGTCACGGCCTCAAAGACATTCTGCTGGGACCGGCCAGGCTACTGCAAGAGACTCCGGAACAGAAAGATCGGTTTTGCTGAAATGCGTACGACCTGATCTGCTTTCTTCATCAGGGCTATGCGTTCGTTGGCATTGCAAGCTTGGTAGTTGTACAGATCGAGAATTTTCCGCTGTTGCGCATGGCGGGTCTGCTTGAGTATCGGTGTGGTAAGCTCGGCATTGTGGAATCGGGGGTAATGCTGTTGCAGGATACTCGCCCCAAGGGGCGGGGAATTGACCCGTCAGGGATTAAAACCGAGTAGGGAGTATGAATTGATAGAAAGTGGCTTATGGCGTTAGTAAAAATTAGATGTGGGAGCTGACAAACAGTGACATGTCACATGTTTTAACTGTGTCATCGACGTAAACCAAGCTGCATCGATGAATAGTGATCTGGATATCAGCTGTCCAGCATCTGTCTCACCTTCCTCAGAAGCATCAAGGGATGGATGGGCTTCATAATGAGTTCCGCCCTCCCGTCGAGATCGCCTTGATTTCGAATGATATCCGCAGGGTAGCCACTGGAAAAGAGCACCCTTACGCCGGGATCGAGCTTACTGATCTCGTCATACGCCTCCTTGCCGCTCTTCTTCGGCATGATCACATCCATGATGATGAGCCTTACCTTCTCCCTGTTCGCAACGAACTTCTCAACGGCATCCTCTCCGTCCCTGGCGAGGATCACTTGGTAGCCGAATTGCCTGAGGATGGACTCCATGAAGGTACTCACGGAGTGCTCGTCTTCCGCCACGAGAATGGTTTCGCTGCCTCCTCTGACCGGTTGCTCCGCGACAGCACCCGCATCGGTCGTCTGTTCCTTCTCTACGATGGGGAGATAAATCCTGAAGGTGGTCCCGTTACCCGGCTCGCTGTCGATATCGATGAACCCGTTGTGCTGATTGACGATCCCGTGCACGATGGCCATGCCGAGACCGGTCCCTTTTCCCGTCTCCTTAGTGGTGAAAAAGGGCTCGAATATCCTTTTGCGGGTCTCCTCGTCCATCCCGGTGCCGGTGTCCGTTACCGAAACGAGGGCATACAGTCCGGGCGCAGCGCAGCCGAGGACCTTGCAGTTCGCCGCATCCAGTTTTACGGGTTTGGTCTCCACGGTCAGCAGCCCACCCCTCGGCATGGCGTCCCGGGCATTGGTGATCAGGTTTATCAGGACCTGCTCGATCTGCCCCCTGTCGGCATTGACAATTAGCTCGGCTTCGTTGAAGATCGACTTCATCTGGACGTTTTCCCCGATGATCCTGACGAGGAACTTCTGCACCCCCTGCACGATATCGTTCAGGTTGGTTATCTGGGGGGTCATGACCTGCTTGCGGCTGAATGCCAGCAGGGCGTGGGTCAACTGAGTCGCCTTTTCCGCTGCGGCTAGCATCTGGACCAGCTTTTCCCTGAGCGGGTCATCCCGCTTCATCTCCATCTCCAGCATGCCGCCGTATCCCAGGATCACCATGAGGATGTTGTTGAAGTCGTGGGCGACCCCGCCGGCAAGCTGGCCGACCGCCTCCAGTTTCTGGGAATGGCGCAACTGCTCTTCCAGCTTCTTCTGCTCGGTTACATCCAGTGCTATCGAGAGAATACACTGGTCCCCGCCCACGGGGATGAGTTCACCGAAATATTCGCAGGTAAGGGTTCGGCCGTCCTTTGTGGTCAGGGGGAACACTCTCCCCGAAACTCGACCTTCCAGTAACAAATCGCTTTGGATCATGCTTCTGGTTTGCACGGAAATCCATCCCAGCTCCAGGGATGACCATCCGAGGGCCTCCTCACGACTGAATCCCGACAGCTCCGTGAACCGGTTGTTGACATCCAGGAATGTTCCGTCGCTTGCTACAGTTATGGTCATGATAAGCGGGGCAAGTTGGAAGGCCTTGGAGAACCTTTCCTCGCTCAGTCGTCCCGCCTCTTCCGCCTGCCGGCGTTCCTCGATTTCCTCCTCCAAGATGACAGCCTGTTCCTGAAGACTCTCCTGTGCGACCTGGCGCTCGGCGACCTCCTGTTCGAGTAGCAGCATCTGCTCCCGAAGTCTCTGCTCCGCCTGTGAGATTGCCCGTCTGCCGGCTGCTATCATCCCGACTCCAAAGAGCCAAATGAACCCGTAGGCTGCCGCAGCGCCAGAAACCAGTATGCCCGTGTAGCCGGAGAACGCAGCCAGGGGAACCGATACGCTGATGCCGCCTCTCAGGTCGCCGACCTTGTATCCTTGGCTCGCGTGACACTTGAGGCAGGCCTGTTCGGTTATAAAGGGGTACATCAGGCGCATGTAGCGCTGCCCGTCGATGTAGATCAGTTCGCTGAACTCCTTCGAACCGTGTTCTAACGCTGTTAAGGCACGGGCTTCCCAAGGGGCAGGGGCATTTCCGCGCCTAATCGGTCTAAGGCTGGTGATGTGGCCGCGCAACATCGCCTTTTCCTTGTCGGCCAGTTCAAAGACCTGACGCGTCATGTAGGCGGGGTTCATCAGGGTGAGAACCTTTCCGGATGGGGTGACGATATCGCGTTCAGGAATATGGGCCAGGTCTGGGTTGGGAGGCGTTTTCTCATCGGCTGGCACATAGATTCCTCCCTGGCTGGCCGCCCATTTGCGGTAGAGGGCGTCCTTCTCGAAGGCCACCCGTGCCTCTGCCCTGGCTATTTCGAGTATGCTTCTGCTTTCCTGATAGTAGAGCCAGGCGAAAGAGCATGCTATGGAAAAAGTCCAGGCAAGCGTCATGATGAGCGCATAGCGTCTGATACGAAGGATCTGGGTTGGCATTGATTCCACCAGTGTCGATTGTTGAGCCGTTCGATTCGTCATTTGATTCCGCTCTTGTTCAGGTGGGGGCCGTATTTCTTATCAACCCCCTTGATATGGTTGATCCGCCAGTCCTGGTGAAAGGTTATGATATCCGGTTATGTGTATGTTGTCATTAATAATCCGGAAACCTTTGTTGATGAGCGGTCTTCCTTATGCAGGCTATGCCAGCTTGAAGCGTCCGACGATCTGCTGCAGTTCGGAGGCGAGCGAATGTAAGGATGACAGCCAAGCAAGTGAGGGTGAGACTCACCACGAGTGCCAGTTTGGCGTCGTGTGCAAGGTCGCCGGCTGTCGAGAGGATCTCCTTGGTGAGAATATCCTCGACAACCTTCATGGCGTTGATCTTGTCCGTTATGACGGGAAACCAGGTCTCCGGAGCTATGCCGAAACCTCCAGCCATACCTTTGGCGAGCACGGCGCTCCGGAGTTCCTCGACTTTTTGGTAGATCGGGCTCTTGGCGTTTTCGTCGAACGCCGTCAGCGCGGCAGCCGAGCCGTATTTCCTGAAGATGTCCAGATAGGTATTTTGGGCTGCCAGGATCACGAAGGTGCGCTGGAATTTTTCATCGTCGAAGCGGTCTGCCGCAAGGACGGCGTTCAGGGTGGCGCGCTCCTTACCCGTCTCGTCCTTTGCCTTCACGAAGGCATAATATGCAGTTGCCTGCCGCATGACTTCACGCTTTCCGCTGGTGGTGGCGACTGCTGCAACCACGTCCATGTAGGAGCCGATCAGGCCGGTGTAGAAAGTGAAGGATTCGGATCACGTTGCGGAAGATTGCAGGTCTTTACAATTACGGGTCAGGACCAGCAACTGTGGAGCGAGTGCTCGCGGTATCTCACAAACTGTGTTATTTCACTACAATGCATGCATCATATCTGAACTCTTGCGTTCGGGCAGCGCGAGAATGATCTCGTGCTGCCCGAACGGATCAAGCGGGTCAGCCCGGTGAGCTAGAAATATGTGAATTTCTACGGTGAGTACACATTTCGAGAAATCGGCGATGTCATTGATCTTGAGCAGATGATCAACCGATTGTTGGCGTTGGAAAGGGACAACGCTAACAAAGCGGCATAATTGGGCTATTTACTCAAAATTGACTTTTCGGGGTTTTAGTCAAAAACACCCACCATCGAAGGAACAGGTACTTCCGTTCCCCCCATCCTCCCACCATCTCGTATTTAATAAAGGCCGTTCCTCTGACAGGGGAGCGGCTTTGTTCGCCAATACTCATACATAGCAGAGTCCGACAGAGTAC
>JGI24146J20443_1000689_pt1 | contig 24748 bp, 23 predicted proteins | sample BarGraIncub1131A_FD_20443 | JGI IMG/M metagenome (IMG submission 20443) | reverse complement strand
ATAGGTTTAAAATGTGGGGGTTCTGATGGATTTTCAGGTATAACTGGAAACCCACTTGTTGGAAAATTTTCTGATTTCCTTATAGCTCAAGGTGGTACTACAGTATTAACAGAAGTACCTGAAATGTTTGGAGCAGAAACTCTTCTAATGGCTAGAGCTAAAAACGAAGAGGTATATAATAAAACTGTGCATTTAATTAATGACTTTAAAGAATACTTTATGAAATATGATCAGCCGGTATATGAGAATCCTTCTCCAGGAAATAAAGCAGGTGGCATAACTACCCTTGAAGATAAATCTTTAGGTTGTACACAAAAAGCAGGTACTGCTATGGTGGTAGATGTGCTTAAATATGGTGAGACATTAAAGGAAAAAGGACTTAATTTATTAAGTGCTCCAGGAAATGATTTAGTGGCAGTTTCTGCCCTAGCAGCATCTGGTTGCCAAATGGTTCTTTTCACAACGGGGAGAGGAACTCCATTTGGAAGTTTTGTACCTACAATGAAGATTTCAACAAACACTCAAATATATAAATTAAAACCTCATTGGATTGATTTCAATGCTGGAAGCTTAGTTGAGGATAAGTCTTTAGAGCTACTTACTGAGGCATTTATACAATATATAATTAGGGTGGCTAGCGGAGAATTAGTTAATAATGAAAAAAATAACTTCAGAGAGCTTGCTATTTTTAAGGGTGGAGTTACACTTTAATTTGCAAAATTACGTTATTGCAATCGTACATAATTATGGAGCAATAATGTAATTATATTTTTATACTACAATAGTTAATATGAATTTTTTAGAAGATTGTGGTTAAAATAATAGCACTAATAGATAATGGAAAATATCAAATGGTAACGATAACAATTAGCAGTTGATTTTTTCTAAAAGCACGGTTATAATAAAAATATAGTAATTGGTATCGTTAACATAATTCTTATTTCTAATATTGTAGGGAGTTGGTAATGTTAGAAAATAGTTTTAAAACAATAGACAATCTAATGTGCAATTATAAATAATTAATATTTTTTAGTAAATAATGTTAACGTGTGCATAAAATTATAAATCTTAATTAAAAGGAGCATAAAATGAAAAAATTAAGTATGAGAGAGAAGGCAACCTATGGCTTCGGTGACTTAGGAAATGGATTCATGTTTGACATGGGCCAGTTGTATTTACTTAAATTCTATACAGATGTTGCTGGTATACCAGCATATGTTGCAGGTGGTATTTTTTTAATTACAAAATTATTTGATGCTATAGTTGACCCTATAGCAGGAACTTTTATTGAATCAAGAAAATATAAACCAGAATCAGGTAAGTATGGTCCAGTTATGATGATTTCTAGTATAATCCTAGCTATATTATCTGTTTTTGTATTTTTAACACCTAATTTTTCCATTCAGGGTAAGATTATATATGCATACGCATCGTACATGATATGGGGTGTTGCATACTCATTTACAAATATTCCTTATGGAACTTTGGCAGCTACAATGACTCAAGATCCTCAAGAAAGGACGTCACTTGCGGCATTTAGACAATTAGGTAGTACAATGGCATTATTAATATCAAGTTTATTCGTTATACCAATGGTAACAAAATTCCCAAATGAAAGTGTTGGATATCCTGTAGCTATTGGTGTTATGGCGATAATCGGTGTGGTCGCATTTTATATAACTTTTAAGAATTGTAAAGAGCATGTACCAACAACTACTAAATCTCAAAATAAAGAAGATAAAATAACTTTTAAAAGTGTAATAAATACAGTAGTTTCAAACAAACCGTTATTAGTTATAATTTTTATGACAATATTCTCAATATCCGCGTTTAATCTTAGATCAGCAATGCTAATATATTTCTGTCAATATAATCTTGGTAATACTATGTTATTGCCATATGTAAGTTTTGCAAGTATAGGCTGTTCTTTATTAGGTGTAGTAGCTATGCCAAGATTATCTAAAAAATTCGGAAAGAAGAACACAGTAATAATCGGTTTTGCAATAAGTATTATTGCTGATGTAATAAACTTTATAATTCCACTACATCTAGTTTCATTTATAATATTACAAAGTATAGGATATTTTGGATTAAGTATTCCTAATGGAATGACTTGGGCATTAGTTTCAGATGCTATAGATTACGGTGAATGGAAAACAGGAGAAAAAAGAGGAGCTATAACTTATTCCGTATTTAACTTTTCTAGGAAAATAGCTCAATCGGTAGCTGGATTCGCTGCTGGTATCGGTTTAACATTAATCGGATATATACCAAAAGTGAAACAAACAGCAGGTTCATTACTCGGAATAAAAGGATTATTGCTTTTATATCCAGCTTTTGCTCTCGGTATTGCAATAATTATTGTTGTGCTGATGTATAAATTATCAGATAAAAGATATCTTGAAATTGCAAGTGACCTTAGAAAAAGAAATTCATAAAAGAAAATCACACTGGTTTGGATGGAAATTAGTAACTTCGTAATTTTGCATAGAATTTTAAAAAAATAAGTACTATAATGTAGTACATAGGTTTATCTTGTTGTTATTAGCTATAGAACATTTAGGTTTCATTTATATAATGAGCTTAAAAAAATAATTGTATGGAGGTCATAAAATGTCATATTTGCTTAAACCACTAGAAAATTGTAAGTTAACTTTAAATAATAGGTTGGTTATGCCACCAATGGCTACTTCGAAATCACAAGAAGATGGAAAGGTAAGTAAAGATATATTAGATTATTATGATGAAAAATCACGAGGTGGATATATATCACTAATTATTATAGAACATAGTTTTATAACGCAAAAGGGTAAGGCTAGCGCGAGGCAACTGTCAATTGCAGATGATAGTGTAGTTGAAGAACTAAAACAACTTGCAAGTATTATACACAAAAATGGATCTAAGGCAGTAATGCAAATGAATCATGCCGGTAGCGCTGCGATTACAAGCGTTACAGGATTTGATCCAGTAGGTCCATCATCAATTGTTAATCCTTGTTCAAGTATTGTACCAAAGGAACTTACAAATAATGAGATTAAAGATATAATTTTAGAATTTAAGAATGCTGCAAGGCGAGTTAAAGAAGCAGGGTTTGATGGCGTTGAGATTCATTCTGCTCACGGGTATCTCTTAAATCAATTTTTCTCTCCTCTAACGAACAAAAGGACTGACGAGTATGGTGGAGATTTATTTGGCAGAATTAAAATCCACTTAGACATTATCAAAGTTGTACGTGATGTTGTCGGAGACGATTTCCCAATTCTTCTTAGGTTAGGGGCTACGGACAATATGGAGGGTGGAATTACAATTGAAGATAGCAAAATAGCGGCAGTGGCTTTTGAAAAAGCAGGGGTAGATATTCTCGATATTTCTGGTGGATTTTGTAGATTTATTATCCCAGGTAATACTAGTCAAGGGTATTTTTCACCGCTAACGCAAGCTATTAAGGAAGTTGTGTCCATTCCAGTTTTACTTACTGGAGGGATTACAGAAGTTTCTGCTGCTGAAAAACTTCTCTCTGAGGGGAAAGCTGATCTTATTGGAGTGGCTAGGGCTATATATAATGACTCTAAATGGGCAGAAAACGCTATTAAGAGTGTTAAATAAAATGTTAGACCACCGATTTTTTAAATTTGGTGGTCTTTTTTAATACATTTTAAAAAATAATAGTATATTGTAAGTAAATACCGTTTATCTTATCTAAATTATGGTATAATATAAGGTGAATAGAAATCGTATATAGTCAAATAAAATAAAAAACTTCTATTTTATATGTTTCCTGGCTAACTACGAAGGAAGGAAAAGAAAGATGATAATGCTTCAAAAAATATATAAACTTTGCGATTGCTTTGAAAAGCAAGATAGAAAAGCAGGTATTATGAAACTAATAAACAAAGGCTTCAGTGAAAGTACCGCAACAAAATATTATAACATTTGGAGAAGGCATTACATGGACTCAAGTAGTAAAGATTTAATGCTTTCGGGTATATATATAGAAACCCGTAAAGTAAGAAAGCTTTTAGAAGAGTGCTCTTTTATAGAACGTCAAAAGTATCTTGAGGCTTTAAGTAAGGAGCAACTTATCAGAATAGCACAGGCGATGCTAAAATAATTAAAAACACAATTAATTAAAGACAATTTTAAAAATACTTAAAAATATTATCACTATAGCGACTTAAATTTTAAGCTACTATGGTGATTTATTTATATATTAAAGGGAGGGTTATTTACATGGATGTGGAAAAATTAACGGTAAAGGTTCAACAATCATTAAATGAGGCTCAATTATTAGCTGTAAAAAATAATCATCAACAAGTGGATACAATACATTTATTTGCAGCACTTATAGCTCAAGAGGATGGACTCATTCCTAATATATTTAGTAAAATGGGAGTGGACATTACGAAGCTTAATGAAGATGTTAAGAAAGAGCTAGATAGAATGCCAAAGGTTACAGGAAGCGGTGCAGATAGTGGCTCCGTTTATGCTACTAGAAGATTCGAAGAGGTTTTTGTTAAGGCAGAAGATGAAGCTAAAAAGTTTAAAGATTCGTTTATAAGTGTAGAACATGTAATGCTTGGTCTTATTGATATAAAATCTAAAGAAATTGCAGATATTTTTAAAAAATTTAATATAACTAAAGAAGCTTTCTTAAGTGTGTTATCTAAAGTTCGCGGAAATCAAAGGGTAGAAAATCCAGATCCAGAAGGTACTTACGACGCATTGGTGAAATATGGATCTAACCTTGTAGAACAAGCAAAAAAGCATAAATTAGACCCAGTGATTGGACGCGATGAGGAAATTAGGCGGGTTATAAGAATTCTTTCTAGAAGAACTAAAAATAATCCAGTACTTATAGGAGAACCTGGAGTAGGTAAAACTGCCATAGTTGAAGGACTCGCCCAAAGAATTGTAAAGGGCGATGTACCAGAAGGACTTAAAAATAAAATAATATTTTCTTTAGATATGGGAGCTCTTATTGCTGGGGCTAAATTTAAAGGTGAGTTTGAAGAAAGACTTAAGGCAGTGCTTAAAGAAGTAGAAAATAGTGAAGGAAAAATCATTTTATTTATAGATGAGATTCATAATATAGTTGGAGCAGGTAAATCAGAGGGTTCTATGGATGCTGGAAATATGATAAAACCACTGCTGGCAAGAGGAGGCCTACATTGCATTGGGGCAACTACTTTTGATGAATACAGGAAATACTTAGAAAAGGATAAGGCTCTCGAGAGAAGGTTTCAACCAGTAACCATTGAGGAACCTACAGTGGAGGATTCAGTGTCAATACTCAGAGGCCTTAAAGAAAAATTTGAAATATACCATGGCATAAGAATTCATGATTCGGCAATTGTTGCAGCGGCAAAACTATCTGATAGATATATAACAGCAAGATTTCTTCCAGATAAGGCAATAGACCTTATAGATGAAGCTTGTGCTATGATAAGGACTGATATTGATAGCATGCCAACTGAGATGGATATGATTAAACGTAAGTTATTTCAGTTAGAAATTGAAAAAAAGGCACTATCTAAAGAAAAAGATGAGGCCTCAAAGAAAAGGCTCATAGTACTTGAAAAAGAGTTAAGTAATTTAAAAGATAAAGATAATGAAATGACATCAAAATACGAAAAAGAAAAGTCTAAGATAGTTGAAATTAGAAATTTAAAAGCAGAGTTAGATTCTTCAAGGGGCGAAATAGAAAAATCAGAAAGAGAATATGATTTAAATAAAGTGGCAGAGCTTAAATATGGAGTAATTCCAAAGCTGGAATCACAGATAAAACAAAAGGAAGAAGAAATTCATCAAGGTAATGAAACTGCAATGCTTAAAGAAGAAGTAACTGAAAAAGAAATTTCACAGATAGTATCAAAGTGGACTGGTATACCTGTAACAAATCTTGAAGAAAGCGAGAGACAGAAGCTCCTAAGACTTGAAGATGAACTAACTGAGAGGGTAATTGGTCAAAAGGAAGCGGTAACTGCAGTTTCAAATGCTGTAATTCGCGCAAGGGCTGGCATGAAAGATCCGAAAAGACCTATTGGTTCATTTATATTCCTTGGACCTACTGGTGTTGGAAAAACTGAACTAGCTAAAACTTTAGCTAAGATTCTATTTGAGAGTAGTGATAATATAATAAGAATAGATATGTCAGAATACATGGAAAAATATTCTGTATCTAGACTTATAGGAGCACCACCAGGTTATGTAGGTTACGAGGAAGGTGGTCAGCTTACAGAAGCGGTACGGCGTAAACCTTATAGTGTAGTATTATTTGATGAAATAGAAAAGGCGCATGAAGATGTGTTTAACATATTTCTTCAGATATTGGATGATGGACGATTAACAGATAATCAAGGCAAAATTGTGAATTTTAAAAACTGCATAATAATTATGACATCAAATATTGGAAGTAATTATCTCTTAGAAAACAAAGAAAGCGGAGGAATAGAGCAGCATATACGTGATAGGGTTATGAGTGAACTAAAGTCAAAATTTAAACCAGAATTTCTAAATAGGTTGGATGATATTATATTATTTAAACCTCTAGAAACAAAGGAAATAGAGGGAATAGTCGACATATTCCTTGCAGATATTCAAAGCAGGCTTAAAGATAAAAATATATCAATGAAAGTAACTACGGCTGCCAAGCAGCTTATGGCGATTGAGGGTTATGATCCAATATACGGTGCAAGACCGTTAAAGAGGTATATTGAAAATGTTTTAGAAACGTCTATTGCAAAGAAAATTATAAAGGGCGATATAAATGATGGTTCTGTCATTGGTGTAGATGCCAAAGATGATCAGATTGTAATAGAAAAAATTTAATAACTGAGATTAGTAATATGAGATTATTAATTCCAAATTACCGTTATTACTGTCATAATTATGATTGTAATAACGGTAATTAATTTTTCAGAAAAGAGGTGCTAAAGATGATTAATTTTATGCCTTTTCCAAACATTGAGACTAAAAGTCTAATATTAAGAAAAATACAGAGGAATATAATAGTAAATCAATTTATCTTTTAGAAAGATGTAATTTTAATGAGATAAATAGGGTTGACGATGAAGGTCAATTTAGTAATAGAGTTTATCATATGATAGTATATAGGTTAGAAAAATAGACTGGAGGTCGCTAAATGACTAAAAAATATTATGGATATTATAATTCGCCTATTGGGATATTAGAAATAATAACTTCTGATAATGCAATAATTTCAGCTATGTTTATAGAGGACATGAAGGAAATCACATCAGAATCACAAATTTTAAAGGAGGCCATTAAACAATTTGATGAATACTTTAAAGGAACAAGAAAAGATTTTGATATAAAATGTGAAATTGGAGGGACAGAATTTCAAAAAAAGGTTTGGAAAGCTTTAATGGAAATTCCTTATGGAGTAACCATGTCTTATAAGGAAATGGCTATTGCAATTGGTAATATAAAGGCAACAAGAGCCGTTGGTAATGCTAATAGTAAGAATATTATTAGTATTATTATACCCTGTCATAGAGTAATTGGATCAGATAAGAGTTTAACAGGATATGCAGGGGGGCTTAATAGGAAGAAGTGGCTTCTTGAACATGAGATGGAATTTTTAAAAAAATAAGGGTACTAAAAATTTACACATAAAATACCAAATAGCTTTCAATTGTAAACTTAAGAATGATATAAGTTTACAATTGAAAGCTATTGCTTTATTATATAGTATATATCAATCAAATTTAGGAGGGGTATTTATGAACAAGACTAGAAACTTAATAATAGTCGCTATGTTTGCAGCGCTAACAGCAATTGGAGCCTTTATTAAGGTGCCAATACCATATGTACCTTTTACCCTTCAATATCTGTTTTGTGCGTTAGCTGGTTTAGTTTTAGGCTCAAAATTAGGCGCATTGTCACAAATAGTTTATGTGGCTATTGGACTTTCCGGAGTGCCAGTATTTACTGAAGGTGGCGGGATAGGATATATATTTAAACCACTTTTGGATATCTTATAGGATTTATAGTAGCTGCTTATGTGATAGGCAAAATAAGAGAAAATGTTAAGGAATTCACTTTTTTAAAGACAATATTTACGTTGCTTTTTGGTCTGTTTTTTATATATTTATTTGGAGTTATATATTTATATATTAGTTACAATTTATACTTAGGGAAAAATGTTTCTTTTTATTTTGCTTTTTTTTATGGCTTTGTGGTAAGTATAGCTGGAGATTTGGTATTAACAATATTTGCAGCATATATTTCAATAAAACTATTACCTGTATTAAGGAAAAGTGGATATATTACTTAAAAAACAATAAGAGAGGGGTATGTCATGAGAGAATTTATTAAGAGTATAGAGAAAAATGTTTTAGGAGGTCAAAATATAAGCTTTGACGAGGCTATGAAACTTGCGGACATTGATAAAAAAGAGGATATAGAAGAATTATGTAATAGTGCTAATAGAGTGCGACAGTTTTTTTGCGGCGTTGAAGTAGACTTGTGTACAATTATGAATGCAAAATCAGGACGATGCACTGAGGATTGTAAATTCTGTGCTCAATCTGCTTTTTATAAAACCAATGTAGAAGAGTATGGCTTAGTTTCAAAGGAAGCTGCTTTAAAGCTGGCACACGAAAATGAAAAGGAGGGAGTAAATAGATTTTCTTTAGTGACAAGTGGAAGAGGAGCTACTGGTAGTGATTTCGAAAAAATATTAGACATATATGATAAGCTAAATAAGGAAATGAAAATTGATTTATGTGCTTCACTTGGGATACTCGGATATGAGCAGTTACTTAGATTGAGAGAAACGGGGATAACAATGTATCATCATAACTTAGAAACTAGCAGAGAGTATTATAAAAACATATGTACAACTCATAGCTATGATGAGCGAATAAATACTATAAATGCAGCAAAGAGGGCTGGAATGTTTATTTGCTCAGGTGGGATAATTGGCCTTGGAGAAAGTCTTCGGGATAGAATTAATTTAGCTTTTCAGTTAAGAAATTTAGAGGTCAAATCTATTCCTGTTAATGTATTAAATCCAATAAAGGGAACACCACTAGAAAATGCAGAAAGCTTAAGTCAGGAGGAAATACTAAAAACTATTGCAATCATAAGATTTGTGAATCCTAAAGCTCTTATAAGACTTGCTGGAGGAAGAAACCGAATCGATGAGTTTGGTAAAAATTGTTTTAATGCAGGAGTAAATGCTACGATTACAGGAAACTATCTTACCACATCAGGCAATAAAATATGTGATGATAAGAAAATGATAAGTGATTTATTGCTGGAGGTTAGAGAAAATGGCTAAGGGAGTATTTATAGTTGGAACAGATACTGATGTAGGAAAAACTGTTGTAACTGCAAGCATTATGCATGTTCTCAGAAGTATTGGATACAATGTTACTTATTTTAAGGCAGCGCTTAGCGGGGCTATTGAAGTAGGTAATGAGCTTGTTCCTGGCGATGCTTTGCTTGCTTGTGATGTGAGTAATTTGGAAGAGGCATATGAAAATATAACACCATATGTTTATAAGTCACCCGTATCCCCTCATCTTGCAGCAAAAATTGAGAATAATCCTATTCAAATAGAGGTAATAAAAGAAAAATATGAATATTTGAAGGGGAAATATGATTATATAATCGCTGAAGGTAGTGGAGGAATAGTATGTCCATTAATAGATGATGAAAGAGGAGTATATAATCTTGAGAATCTTATAAAGGATTTAAATATGAGTGTAGTTATTGTGGCAAGAGCTGTGGTAGGAACAATTAACCATACAGTACTTACTGTAAAATATATAGAAGCCCTAGGGATTAATATAAAAGGGATTATAATAAACAATTACATAGAAAATATCATCTGCGATGACAATATTAAAATGATAGAAAAGCTCACTAAAGTGCATATTATAGGCAAGTTTAAGCACATTGAAAACCTAAAGGATAACATGCTGCAAGCTATAAGAATAAATGCAGAAGAGGCTTTTGATCTTAAGACTATAGAAGAATGTTTGGATCAATTATAAAGTGAAGGGTGAGGTAAAAGCATGGATAGTTATGTAGAAAAGGATTTGAAATATATATGGCATCCTTGTTCCCAAATGAAGGACTATGAGGAGCTTAATCCAATAGTTATTGAAAAAGGAGAAGGGGTTTGGCTTTATGATATTGATGGAAATAGATATTTAGACTGTATATCATCTTGGTGGACGAATACTCTAGGACACAGCAATAAAAGAATTAATGAGGCTATAAAAAAGCAGATAGATAGCCTTGAACATGTTATATTTGCAAATTTCTCGAATAAACCTGCTATAGAGCTTGCGGAAAAGCTTGCACATATAACACCAGAGAAGCTTACAAAAGTGTTTTTTTCTGATAATGGATCATCAGCTGTAGAAATAGCTTTAAAGATGAGTTTTCATTATAACATGCAAAAGGGAGATACTAAAAAGAAAAGGTTCGTTGCACTAAGCGATGCATATCATGGAGAAACTTTAGGAGCATTGTCTGTTTGTGATATAGATGAGTTTAATACAGTATACAAACCTATCCTTTTAGATACATTCAGAGTAGAGGGACCAGATTGCTATAGGTGTAAATACAGTTTTAATAGAGATAGTTGTAATGCAGAGTGCTTTGAGAATATGGAAAAGTGTTTAATAGAAAATCATGAGGATATAAGTGCAGTAATAGTTGAACCAATGGTTCAAGGTGCCGCGGGTATGAAGATTTATTCACCGATTTATCTAAAGAAACTTCGGAAGCTTTGTGATAAATATGAAGTGCATCTTATTGCAGATGAGATTGCAATGGGCTTTGGTAGAACTGGAGAGATGTTTGCGTGTAATCATGCTCAAATAAGTCCAGACTTTATGTGCCTCTCAAAAGGTATCTCTGCTGGATATATGCCTATGTCAGTAGTTATGACTACTGATGAAATATATGATTGTTTCTATGGGGATTATAAAGAGCGAAAAACATTTATACATAGTCATACTTATTCAGGTAATGCTATGGGCTGCGCCATAGCGCTGGAAAACCTAAAGATATTTGAGGAAGATAATATTATAAAAAACAATATAGAAAAAGGTGTGCTCATAAGAAACCTCACACTAGAAAAGGCAGAAGGGCTAAAGCATGTAGGTGAAGTAAGAAGTATAGGGATGATAACGGCTGTGGAAATAGTAAAAGATAAGGAAACAAAAGAAAGTTATCCCTTTGAAATAAGAGTAGGATATGAGATTTACAAGATTGCTCTTAAAAAAGGATTAGTGCTCAGACCAATAGGAAATGTACTATATTTTATACCTCCGTATATTATTGATAAAGAAGAGATAGAATTTATGGTAAATACTTGCTTTGGAAGTATAGAAGAGTATTTTATTAGACAAGGAAATATGGTATAGGTACTGTATCTTTAGTTTTAATATGTTTGTAAAATAGGTTTATGAAATAAAATAATTAAGGTGTATATAATTTTGATATAATTATATACACCTTACTACTGTTTACATATGTTTTTATTTTTGTTTATAATTTTCTTAAGGAAGATTTAGGAGCATAAAAAAGTTAATGTTGAAATAAACACTATAAGGGTAGATAATTAGATATAAGATACTTTTTTTGTATATTAAAATGATGGCGTATGGCTATACTAGATATTTAAAGGAGAATGCAAAAATGATTAAATATAAATGGTGTGTATGTGATATGGATGGAACATTATTAAATTCAGATGGTCTCATTTCAAAGGAAAATGAAGTTGCATTAAAGAAGCTCATGAAACTTGGGTTAGAAGTGATTATTGCTACAGGAAGAGTTGACCTAATGGTTACGCCTTTTATTAAGCAGTTAGGTTTAGTGGGCCCTGTTATATCTTGTAATGGTGGATTAATTAGAAATATTGAAACAAGAGAAGTTATTTATTCCAAGATGATGGACAAAATCACTGTAAAAGATATTGTAGATCATTGTATAGATTTTAATATAAAATACATCTTATATACTTCTGAAATGGTATATTACAACGAAAATAATCCATTGGGTAAAAAATATGAAAATATCAATAAATCATTATCAAAAGAAGCACAATTACCTATGAAATATATAGATAATAAAGTTCTAGATAATATTAATAATATAGATACTTTGAAGATTCTATTAGTTTGTGAAAATCATGAAGAGGTTGTACTTTTAGAAGAGTTCTTTTTAAAATATGATGATCTTACTGTGGTGAGTTCCTCAAGTTGTCTTTTAGATATTATGGCATCAGATATTTCTAAAGGGAATGCTTTAGAAATTTTATCAAAGGAATTACAAGTAGACTTAAGTGAAGTCATTGTTTTTGGCGATAATTATAATGATATGGAAATGCTTAAATGTGTTGGTATGCCAATAGCTATGGAAAATGCCGTAGAAGATATTAAATTTCAAGCTAAATATATAACTAAGTCTAATGACGAGTCAGGCATAGCTTATGCAATAAATAATTATATATTAAAGGAGTAATAGTATAATATAAACTATGACTCTACTTAGTAAATTTTGTGTAGGAGGAGTGTATACTATGAATAAACAGCAATTTGGAGTTTTAGGCATTGGTGTTATGGGCAAAAATTTGGCAATGAACGTTGAAAGCCGAGGAATATCTGTTTCAGTATATTCAAGAAGCAGAATCACCATAGATGAGTTCTTGATAGAGGTAAGTGGAAGGAATATTAAGGGCGCATATTCTATAGAGGAATTCGTAAGTTCTCTAGAAATTCCAAGGAAAATATTAATTATGATCAAAGCAGGAAAACCTGTAGATGATACTATAGAAAAATTAATACCTTATCTCTCGAAGGGTGACATATTAATAGATGGTGGTAATTCGTTTTTTAGGGATACAATACGTAGAAATAAAAAACTTGAAGATCTAGGTTTTAAATTCATAGGAGCAGGAGTTTCAGGGGGAGAAGAGGGGGCTTTAAAAGGACCGGCAATTATGCCAGGGGGTCAGCTTTCGGCTTATAAATTAGTAGAACCAATTTTAACAGGTATATCTGCAAAGGTAGATGGAGAAGCGTGTTGTACTTATATTGGAGAAAATGGTGCAGGACATTATGTGAAGATGGTTCATAATGGCATAGAGTATGGGGATATGCAGCTAATTTGTGAAGCTTATGCACTTTTAAAGGTTGCTCTCGGGCTATCAAATGACAAAATTCATCATGTTTTTAGCAAGTGGAATAAGGGTGAACTGGATAGCTATCTAATAAAAATAACTAGTGAAATATTTGCACAAAAAGATACTGAGTCTGGAGAATACATGGTTGATATTATATTAGACAAGGCAGGTCAGAAAGGAACGGGAAAATGGACCAGTCAAAGCGCATTAGATTTAGCAGTACCAATACCGAGCATTACGGAGGCTGTTTTTGCACGTTGTATATCTGATTTAAAAGATGAGAGAATTATCGCAAGTAATGTGTTAAAAGGGCCAGATGCAAAATTTGAGGGAGATATAGGTGAGTTTATAGAAGCTGTAAGAAAAGCTCTTTATACAAGTAAAATATGCTCATATGCGCAGGGCTTTGCACTTATGAGGACTGCTTCAGTAGAGTATAACTGGGATCTTAAATATGGAGAAATTGCTAAGATATTTAGGGGTGGATGTATTATCAGAGCACAATTTCTAAATAAAATAAACGAAGCATATGAAAAAAATTCGAATCTTAAAAATCTAATGTTAGATTCGTATTTCAAGGACATTCTTCATAGTTATCAAAAAGATTGGAGGAGAGTAATATCAGTAGGTGTAAACTTAGGGGTTCCATTACCTGGATTTTCTAGCGCACTAATGTATTATGATAGTTATAGAAGCGCAAACCTTCCAGCAAATTTACTTCAGGCTCAGAGAGATTATTTTGGTGCCCATACATTTGAAAGAACGGACAGAGAAGGAACATTCCATCATGAATGGGTAAAGTAGTGATTAAAGGAGATTAAATGTAAAAAGACGTAAAATATGCGTCTTTTTTTATATATAAATATAATCTATTTATATATATATAAACATAAAAAACATAGTGAGCTTAATGAAGAAATAGTGCATATAATGTAACTAGGAAAGTTATTATATATTAGCTTATATATTCTACAATCAAAAAATGTGAAAATATATTGAAGGCAAGCTTAAANTTTCAATTAGAGACGCATATTTAAAAATTTAATTTGTAATCACTTCATGAATAAAGGGGGAATCAACATGAATTTGATCCCATTGCCACGGAAAATTACAATGCAAGATGGATTATTTCTAATAAGACACAATACTGCTATTGTGCTCGATGAGTCACTGGGCGATAATGAGTTGGAAACATCGAAACTGCTTAAGCGGGAAATTAAAAAAGTTATTGCAATTACTTTGCCTATTAAAAAAGTACAGCGAGGTGTAGAAAATCTTTATGAAAGCTGCATTTGCTTTAAGTATGAAAATATGGATAGTGGAGAGGAAGCCTATTTACTGACTGTGAGCTCCAATAAAATTACAATTGCAGCTTGTTCAAGTCGTGGCTTTTTATATGGTGTAGCAACACTAATTCAGTTATGCAAGATATATCGTGCTGAAATTGGTTGCACAGTAATTGCAGATGAGCCATCTTATCCAAATAGAGGATATATGCTTGATGTTAGCCGTGGAAGAGTCCCAACTATGGAGAGTTTAAAAGTACTGGTAGATAGGCTTGCATTGTATAAAATCAATCAACTTCAGTTATATATGGAAAATTGTTTAAGGTTAGAAGGTTTTGAGGAAATTTGGTCGCAGACTGATCCTTTTACTCCGGAAGAAATTTTGGATTTGGATTGTTACTGTAATACACGTGGCATTGAGCTGGTACCATGCATTGCTTCCTTTGGACATTTGTATGACATACTCCGTTCAGAGAGTTTTGGTAAATACAGAGAGATGCAGACTGGAATTGGGGATACATTTACTTGGTATCACCGCATGAGATATCACACCATTAATGTATCAGATCCTGAAAGTTTTACACTTATCACTGGTATTCTTGACCAATACATGCCTTTATTCCGTAGCGATAAAATAAATATTTGCTGCGATGAAACATTTGATTTAGGTAAGGGGAAAAGTGCTTCTATGGCTGAGAAAATGGTTTACGGAGAAATGTATATTTCCTATGTCAATAAGTTAGTTGAATATCTTCAAAGCAAGGGAAAAAAGGTAATGATTTGGGGCGATATTGTTCAAAACAATCATGAACATATGGGTAAACTGAACAAAGAGGTTACCTGCCTCAATTGGTATTATGATTATGGCGCTAAGGAACAAATAGTTAAAATTTTTGCGGACATTGAATTAAATCAGTATGTGTGTCCTAGCGTTTCTGGTTACAGTCGATTGGTAAATGCGTATGATAAGAGTTTCACAAATATCAGGGAAATGGCGAAGTTAGGTGCCAAGTATCATGCGGTAGGATTTCTAAATACTGACTGGGGAGATTGCGGCCATATTAATATGCCATCCCTCGCCATTCCTGGCATGATTTACGGTGCAGCACAAGGCTGGAATATTACGGACGATAGGGATTTTAGTACGATAGACCGGGCTGTTTCTTTTATAGAATATGGAGATAAAAGTAGAAATTTGGTGGGAATTTTACGTGAGCTTTCTCGTCAGGATATAATAATTTTTAATGATCTTGCATTTTTTAGAGATTATAAGGTATACAATGAAACTTACATTGATTCTGGAACCTCGCTTTATGAAAAAGCTAAAAAGGAAATGATGATGGTTTCGGAGGATGAACTCAAAAACGCAGTTACCAAATGTGCTGAAATTATAAATTGCCTTAAACAGAATGATATTGGTTCCTATTCAGACCGTCAAGAAGAGATGCTAGAGTATTATCTTGCGGCAAGGGGGGTATCACTGATGCAGGAATTGACACTAATCATTAAAGAGCGTGAATATGGGCAGGATGTACACCCACTAAGTACGACCTATGAATTGGCAAGTAAACTTGAATACTGGCTGATGGATTATTGCATAGAGTGGAGGACTGTCAGTAGGGAGAGTGAATTGTATAGAATAAAGGAATTCATATGGCAAATATGTTCAATCCTTAGAAAGTATGATTCGTTGTTACACAGTTGATACCAGTTGAAAACAATGGTATAATTTCTAAAACAATACATTTTAGCACAAGGTTGTATCAGGCTATATGATAAGATTAAAATAAGAACTAAATTGTAAAGTCTATGGAATTAATTTCACAGCTTTTATAATACAAGTAACTAAATATGTTTAGTTTCAGCCTACCATAGGAGGTATTTATGAAAGAAAATTTTTTTATAGCTATAGCACATAGCATAGAACTAGATTCATTTTTCGCAGTTACAGAACTAATTGAGAAATGCGATCTTCAGCTTGCTAACCTAAGTCCTACGGCAGGAATTCTGTATGCAAGTATAGATGTTGATCATCAGTTGGTACTTGATAAAATTTATGAAAAATGGCCAGATTTACAGCTAGTTGGTTGTACAACAGATGGGGAATTTTCATCAGAATGTGAGTATGTAGAGGATTCATTAGTTTTGACATTATTTGTATGTGAAAAAATAAAAATTGTTTCAGGGAGTATTAATAATGCTGCGATAGATGTGAGGAAAGAATGTAGTCAAGTAATATCAGCAGCTATGAGTAAATTAGGGCAGACTCCTAAACTATGTATATGTTTTCAGATGTGCTTAGAAACAATGGTGAGACAGTTATGGAACAGTTAACTTTAGTAACAGATGGTAAACTTCCAATTGTGGGTGGGATTTCAGCAGATAGTTGGCGATTTAATGAGGCAAAGCAGTTTTACAATGAAATAGCATCATCAAGTATATCCTCATTTTTGCTTTTAGCTGGGGAATTTGATTTTTCTATGGGGATGGACAGTGGCTGGAAGGCAATTGGGGAGACTGGAACTATTACAAGATCAGAGGGTAACGTTATTTATGAAATCAATTACAAACCCGCACTGGAGTTTTATAGTAATATTCTTGGAGAAAATACTAAGCCAACTCTTGAACTACCAATCGCTGTATACAATCAGCAAGGTGAATTTCAATTTATGCGCACAACATTCGAAAATTATGATAATAATGTTGGCTCAGTAACATATTTAGGTAATGTGCCGGTTGATTATAATGTCCGTATTACCATGGTAGACCGTGAGTCAATTTTGGAAGGTACTACAAGTTCAATTAACAAGGCAATTAGCACATTTCCATCAAATAAATTACCAACTATAGTATTATGTTTTACTTGCTCTGCGCGAAGGGTTCTGCTGGGAACACGAACTAGAGAAGAGTGCCAGATTGTTCGTGAAAAAATTGGAGAAGGTGTAAAATTTGTTGGATATTATTCCTATGGCGAGTTTTGTCCAAATTTAAATGAATTAACAAATGAATTCCATAATGAAACATTTGTAACTGTATTGTTAGGGTAAGGTGAATACAATAAAGGGGGGGCAAATGGAGAATGATAGTTTAAAGGCTATGATGAAAAAAATAACAATTATGCAAAAAAAATTAGAACGCTCGGAACATAGTCGAAGACTTACAGAGCAGGCAAAAGATCATTATGATTTAGTTTACCGCTTTAGTATCGAGAAGCTAGCTGAGCAGAAGAACTTGCTTGATATTAAGAATAAAGAACTGGATTTAGTAAGATTAAAGCTGATTGCAAAGAATAAAGAGCTTCAAGAAGTATCAACTACTGATGGACTTACAAAAATATATAACCGAAGAAAAATTAGTGAGATATTTAATGGAGAACACATTCAAGCACAGCGTTATAAAATAAAATTTTCAGTTGTCTTAATCGATGTTGATTGGTTCAAATTGGTTAACGACACCTATGGACATCAAACTGGGGATCTAGTTTTGTTTGAGCTTGCTCAACTTATGAAGAAGAGCCTCCGTATTGCTGATAGCATTGGAAGATGGGGGGGAGAAGAATTTTTTATTGTATTACCAAATACAAGTTCAAATGATGGATATATATTGGCTGAGAGGATACGATTAAAAATATCTTGCTATCACTTCCAAGACATTAAACAAATAACTTGTAGTTTTGGAATTACGCAGTACATGGAAAATGATAGCATAGAACAGATTATTAAAAGAGCTGATACGGCATTGTATAAGGCTAAGGAACATCGTAATTGGATTTGTATTGGTTAACAAATCTATATTTCATGTAAACAGTTTCATAAGTCGAAAAAGTATATTCAAACTATATAAATTGCTTTTTACTATTATATAACGATTTATAACCCAAGTTTAGGGATAAAAAAACTGTTAAACAAACAGAGGTACAAATTGCAATCATAATGGCTATTTGATACATAATAGCAGTGGTAGGGAGTGTACCCGATAACATTTGCCCAGTCATCATCCCTGGTAAAAAGATTATCCCCATTCCTAGCATTGAATTTAGAGTAGGAATTAAGGCAGTTTCTAAAGCATTATTAGCAAAAGGCTTTAAAATATCTTTAGGTTCCACTCCTAAATTGAGTAAAGTGTTAATTTTGTTCTTTTCATGGCTTATGTCATCCATAAAGGTTTTTATTGCAATGTTTACTCCAGTCATAGAATTACCGATAATCATGCCAGCTAAAGGTATAGTGTATTGAGGGTTAAATATGGATTTTCCAACAACAACTGTGACAAAGAAGATTAAAATAAAAAGACCTGAAAATGTTAAAGAAGCTCCTATTGCAATTTTGAAATTATTATTTAAGCCTTTTCTACTTTTAATTACTATGTGAATAGAAAATGATACCATAAGTATTAAAAAGATTATAGTAAACAAAGGGTTTGGATTTTTGAATACATATTGAAGTATATAGCCCACAATAACAAGTTGAACGCTCATCCTTAGACTTGCAACTAAAAGAAGTCTTGTTTGATTAACCTTTGATTTTTTCATTATTATAAGCACTATAATTAAAAGTAAATAAATAAGTGAAAACTTTATTATACCTAGTTCGACTGCTCCTTGCATAGTATATTTAAGCCTCCTTAACTATTTCTATTTTATTTTCACAAAACTCATCCACAATAGTCTTATTGTGGCTTACGATTACAATATCAATAGTTTTAGCCTTGCAGAAATTTATTATGTTTTTCAGCATTTTAAGGCTGTTTTTTTCATCTAATGCTGAGGTTGGCTCGTCAAGTAATATAACACTCGGGCACAACGATAAAAAAATCGATATGTAAACTCTTTGGCGTTCGCCACCAGATAATGTGGAAGTAATTTGGTTAAGCGGAACGTTTACGCAGCAAAGATCAGTGATGTACGTGATATATTCTTTATTTGGAATAGGTTTTTGCCTTAATGCATAAAAGGTATTAAAATTGTCTGTTATGCTCTCATCAAAGAGAAAAACTTCCTGAGAAACTAGGCTCACTTCACGTCTTAGAGCAATTGGGTCATATTCACTAATTGATAAGCCTTTATATAATAATTCTCCAGACACTGGATTTATAGATTGGTTTAATAGCTTTAAAAAAGTGCTTTTACCAGAACCACTCTCTCCAACAATAAAATTGATCATACCTTTCTTAATTTTTACATCATTATAAGTTAAATTAGATTTGTAAATAAGATTAGTTGCTTTAAATAATAGTTCATCCATCATTAATCCTTCCTTATCTATATTTTCCTCTATACAAAATGTATAGTTCTTTTTCTTGATTTTCATGTATATATTAATAATAGTATACCATTTCATAGCACAGAATAATAAGTACTAGCTTGATAAAATTTAATTTAAGACCATATTATCATGATTATGGCGGAAATTATATTTTGTCAAAAAAAATCATATAAAATAAAGGAATAATAGAATTATTGGAGAATATAGAAAACATAAATATTATATGTAATATTGTGTGGTTATGTGTATTATTAAATAAATAAGAGGTGATAAGATTGGCTATTATAGACGTAATAAAATTTAATGGAATAAGAACTCGGGATTGGTTAGTTTATCGCTACCCAGGGGATAGTTTTGTTTTTGGAACACAACTTATTGTGGGTGAGGGTCAAATTGCGGTTTTTGTTAAAGGTGGGCAGGCATTAGATTATTTTTCACCAGGTACTTACACTCTTAGCACACAAAATATTCCTGTTTTGCAAGGCTTAATTAATATTCCATTTGGAGGCAGAACCCCTTTTACTGCAGAAGTATTTTTTATAAACAATACTGCAAAGCTAGATATTTTATGGGGAACGACAGACCCAATTAGTTTAATCGATCCTAAATATGCGGTTAGATTGAGAGTACGTGCATTTGGTCAATTTGCTATTAAAATTACTGATTATCGTGTATTTTTAACAGAATTAATAGGTGCTCTTGGAGATAGTCAAATAATAAAATATGATCTTGTAATTAAATATTTCAAAGGAGTTATTGTAACAAAGGTTAAGACTATTATTGCAGATATAATTATTAATCAGAAGATTTCTGTGCTTGAAATAACTCCTCGTTTAGAAGAAATCTCAATGAACTCGAAGGATAAGCTATCTTTTGAATTTGAGCGGTTCGGAATACTTATAGTTAATTTTTATATTTCATCTGTTAATTTCCCTGATGAAGATTTCGCTATTGTAAACAAAATACTGGGAGAGAAAGCGGCTTTTGATATTATTGGTGATAATCGCTACAATGTTAAGCGATCTTTTGATGTTATGGAATCCGCAGCTTCTAATGAAGGGGGAGGGAATTTAGCTACAGCGGGTATTGGGCTTGGACTTGGTGCTGGAGCAGGTATTGCTGTGGGAAATAGTTTTGCAAGCTCAGCTGGAAGTATCATTAATACACCTGTAAAAACTAAAGCTTGTAAAAAATGTGGAATGATGAATGCAGACGGGGTTAAATTCTGTTCCAATTGTGGAGAAAAAATTGAAACTGCAAAGATTGAATGTGGTTCTTGCAAAGCCATAGTTGAAGAAAACATGAAGTTTTGTCCTAACTGTGGATGCTCAATGCGCAAAAAAATATGCTCAAGCTGTAATTCAGAGAACTTGCCTGGAACCAAGTTCTGCTGTGAATGCGGTACTAAATTGGAGGGCTAATCATGAATAATAGTAAAATTTCATCTACTGTCCTATTGAGAATATCAGGATGTTTTATTTTTGATGTTGCAGTAATATTAGCTTTTTTTAAAGTTGTTGGTTTATTTTTTATTATTGCTCCTGGCAAATCTAGCTTTATGTTATTGGTCTTACTTATTGGACTTTTAATTTTTAATGCATCAATAATACTTCCAAGTATGCTATTTAAAAGCATAGGAATACCATATTCAGCCTCAACTGTAACTGTGATGCTTTTGTATGTCATTGTAGCTAATATTATTTCAATCTTCTTTATAACGGGAAGCACCGCGATGTATATAGTTTGGGAATTAATTATTTTTGCAGGTCTACTTGTTGTACTTTCTATAATTTGCACATTTTTAAAAGGTGCGGAAGAAAACATTTTTAAAATTGAAATAGAAAGAGAAGATAAAACCTCGGTTATGCTACAACTTCTGCAAATTGAAGATACACTTAATAAAAAAGAAAATGAAGAGTATTTCTTGTCAATCATTAATCTTTTTAAAACCTTAAAAGAACGAATTAAGGCTTCAACTCCTTTTGGGAGAATTATTGGAAATAGTTCGGTTTTTGAACTAGAAAATCAGATAAAGAATAATTTAGTATCTTTGCAGGAAGGTCTTGAGACTTGGTTAACAGATAAAAAATCCATTAAACTTGAAAAATCATTTGAACTTAATGAATTGATCAGACTTGAAAAATTAATTAAAGATACACGAACACTTGTTATAAATAGAGAAACTTTAAATATTAAATAAGAATTATAAAGGAGTGATTTAAATGAACGAGAAAAAATGTCCTGCTTGTGGAGCAGCAATTGATTTAAATGCAACTGAATGTAAATACTGTGGGGAAGCAATAGCATCGATGCCACCACAATACCAGGTACCTCAACCACAAAGAGTAAATACTAATACGGAAAATGCTTATTCAGAAAATAAATACATGAAATTATATTATCAAGAAGAGTTCAATAAAATAAATGAAAGCAATGAAACATATAAAGGAAAATGGAATTGGTGTGCATTTCTTTTTTCATGGATTTGGGCATTTACAAAAGGATTGTGGGGATTAGCTTTAGTAAATTTAGGAATATGTATTTTATTGTCAAAGCTGGATTTATCATGGCTAACATTAGCAATATCAGTGCTTTGGGGAATTAAAGGTAATTATTGGTATTATAATTTAGTTAAAAATAAGACTCAATTTCCTAATAAATTTTAATAGGATATTAATAAATAATTTATACGTTTAAAATAAACCTTTTAGGAGTGATTAAAATGAGCGATAAGCGATGTCCTGCCTGTGGAGCAGCAATTGATTTAAATGCAGCAGAATGTAAATACTGTGGAGAAGCTACAAGCGTTCAACCTCCACAAGCACCACAATATCAGCAACAATATCAAGCATCACCAATTTATACTCCAAACGGTTTTCCTGTTACAAGTAAGAGCAAAACTACAGCTGGACTACTTGCTATTTTTTTAGGAGGTTTTGGTGCACACAAATTTTATTTGGGGAAGATAAAAACAGGGATTTTATATTTAATATTTTGTTGGACTTATGTACCTGCTATAATTGGGTTTATTGAGGGAATTATGTATCTAACTGCAAGTGATGAAAAGTTTTATAACAACTATGTTAACAAATAGAAAGTAATTACTGTAAGCCAGTTGAAGTGATTTAGATTCACTTTAACTGGTTTTTTTTAAGGTATTTTTATTCTCTTATTTAAATTAACTTTACTATGAGGTATACTATTATAAGTTAATGGGGATCAAGACATATAAAAAACGTGATAAAGTGATAAGATATATAAAATATTTTAAGGGAGCAGGGTTATGAAACAAAAAGCTTATTCAAATACTAAATATCCATTGCTTGAAATAAACTTAAAAAAGGTATATGAAAATGTAAAGTCCATGGTTGATTTATGCATGTCTCAGGGTATAGATATTGCTGGAGTAGTTAAGGGGTTTAATGCAATACCGGAGGTTGTAGAACAATTTGCAAACGCAGGGTGCACATATATTGCAAGTTCAAGGTTGGACCAAATAATAAAACTAAAGAAATATGGATTAGACAAACCTTTTATGATGATTAGGATTCCAATGTTTAGTGAAATAAAAGAATTAGTGGAGTTTGCAGAGGTTAGTCTAAATTCTGAACTGGAAACATTGAATATGATTGAAGAAGAGTGTGAATATCAAGGTAAAAAGCATAAGGTAATTCTAATGTTTGATCTTGGAGATTTAAGAGAAGGTGTATTTGAGCAGGAAGAATTCGTTGAATTAGCAGAATATGTAGAAAATCATCTTGAAAATGTTGAGTTATATGGGATAGGAACAAATTTAGGGTGTTATGGTTCAATAATGCCGTCCCAGGAGAATATAGGAAGACTATGTAATATTGCTGAAATAATCGAAAGTAAAATAAATAGGAGACTAGATGTGATTTCCGCAGGTGCTACAAGTTCATTGCCTTTAGTAATAGATGGTAAAATGCCTAAAAGAGTAAACAATTTAAGGATAGGCGAAGGAATACTATTAGCAGAGGATTTAGAGAAGTTTTGGGGATATGATATGAAACATATGCATAAAGATACTTTTGTGCTAAAAGCGCAGGTAATAGAAATAAAAAATAAACCTACATATCCTGTTGGAGAAGTATTTATTGATGCTTTTGGGACTAAACCAACCTATGAGGATAGTGGAATAAGAAAAAGGGCATTACTTGCAGTGGGAAAACAGGATTTTGGATTACATGATAAGCTAATTCCACAAAAACAAGGTGTTAAAATTATAGGAAGTAGTTCTGATCACTTAATTGTAGATATTCAAGATTGTGATATTGAAACTAAATTAGGGGACATACTTGATTTTCTAATGTTCTACCCACCAATGATGTATTTAAGTGAAAATTTAAGTATACCAAAGGTTTTCATTTAAGTATCAAAAAATAAAAGTACATATAAATATTGACATATAATAATCCATATGGTAAATTATAAAGGATCTCTTTGCACTGCATACAAATCTACAGTACAAACTGAGCAGGCGATGAACTTGTAAAAAAAGTTCGTGGGGCTGGGCCTAAATGGCAACAGGATGAATTATACACCTGTGGGACAGTTTAATTGTTCTACGGGCTTTTTTATACCCATTTCTAGAACACATCTGATGATTGCAATGCCACAGAGTTACATTAAAAATGCTTTAGATAAGCAAAAATGGAGGTAACTATTTATGACTAAGCAACAAATCAAAGAACTACAAGGACTTACTACTTTGGAAGCAAAGAAAATTCAAGAAAAATTCGGCAAGAATGAAATTGTGTCTAAAAAAAAGGAAGGCTTTTTACTTAAGATTTTGAAAGTCATTGGCGAGCCTATGTTTTTATTGCTAATTGTTGCTGCCATAATTTATTTTATTCTAGGAGAACCTAGAGATGGCGCTATTATGCTTATTTTCGTTGTTGGAATTATTAGTATTGAGGTAATTCAGGAATGGAAAACGGACAAAACTTTGAATGCATTAAAAGATTTATCAGCTCCACGCGTTACAGTATTACGAGACGGAACTCAACAGG
>JGI24146J20443_1000678_pt1 | contig 24994 bp, 23 predicted proteins | sample BarGraIncub1131A_FD_20443 | JGI IMG/M metagenome (IMG submission 20443) | reverse complement strand
GCTTCAATAGATGGTATTAAAATTGAAACAGATGCACAAGCAATTTCTAGTGTTTGGCACGATGCTATTTTTAATTCACCTGTTACGGTCAATGGTAAATCTGCTTATACTTTCGAAGAAGCAATACAATATAAGAATGAAGAATTCAAATCAAATGGAGAAATAGATGCCCTTGTCAAAGACAAAACTGTATTGCAGTCATATATGGATAAGTTGGTTAATCCTCTTAGTCAAGATAAAGAAGCTTATGATTTAGTCGTGAAGATATTTACCTCTTATAATGAATTTGAGGGTATGGTTGAGTCTCCTAGTGGTTCACTAACAGATTATAATCAAAAATATAGCACATTAGATGAGAGTTTATCATCTCAGATTCAAGAGTTTAAAACTAGATATCCAATGGCAAAGTAAAAACATAGCAATTATATAAAATTGTGTTACAAGGGGGATAAAAATGGAAGAAAATCCGATTGAAGTTAAAAGTGCTATTTTGTTTAAAAAATATAAATGGGTAGGTATAATAGGTATTATTCTAATCATTAGTTGTATTATAGGTATTACTAAATATCAAGAATATAGTAATAATAAAAATTATAACCTTAATATTAATGAAGCACAAAACAACATTAAAGTAGAAAAATTTAGTGAAGCAATAGAAGATTATCAAACGGCATTAACATATAAAGCAGATAGCAGTGTGAACTCTAAAATAAAATTATGTAGTGAGTTACAATCTTCTTTAAAACAGTTTAGTAATGGAACTGATTTGCAGAATAAAAAAGATTTTTTAGGAGCGTATAATGCATTTAAAAGTGTAGTCCCACAGGATAAAAAAAGATTTGAAATAGCTAAAGGTAAGACTATTGAATGCTTTAATTCATATTCAAGAGATGTATTTCTACAATCAAAAGATTTAGCTAGTAAATTAGACTATCAAGGTGCATTAGATCATGTTAATTTAGTATTAAATATTGATGCAAATAATGAAAAGGCGAAACTCTTAAGTGCTCAATACCAAGCATCATTACAAAAGAAGATAGATGACGATAAACGTGCTGAGGTAGCAAAACAAAAAAAAGAAGATGAGTTAGCAGCTAAAAAGAAAGTAGATGATGCTAGGAGTATGTTAAAGGTAATAAAATTATATCCGAGTGCACCTAACTCAGCAGGTGGAGTAGATTTAAATATTCTTTGGACAAATAGTTCAAAGAAAGTTATCAAATATATTATTTTTGAAGTTGTACCATATAATGCTGTAGGAGATGTTCAATCGTCTGACATAGGAGGAGATTCAAACTTCAGAGGTAAGGTAACGGGACCGGTAAATCCAGGTGAAAATGATGGAGGCGGTAGTGTGTGGGAATGTGCATGGTATAACAGTACAATAACAAGTGTAAAATTAGTTGGAGTAGATATAACTTATATGGATGACTCTACAGCTTCATTAGATAGTACTCAGGTTCAATATGTTTTAAACTAACGTATTAAAAAAAGTTGTTAGATAAAATTAAATTTAGTACTCATTTATTTGAGTGCTTTTATTTTTTTGCGTAGTTTATTATCTCAAGGTTCATTTAAATACTATAATTCCATTTTTTATATTACATAATTTTTTATGTTTGTCATAAACTATTTTAGAAAATAAATTATAAGGAAGATGATTATGGCAAGAATGAAAAGAAATGGGTGGAATGTAGAAACAATGAATGAATATTGTATTGATGAAAAAAAATGGTTATACAGTGTTAGGAACAGAATGGATACAGAAATCATATCAAAAGCAATTACATGCTTTGATTAAATGTCCAAATTTAAATCATAAACCCTATCCAGTGTGGTGGAATAATTTTCTAAAAGGATATTTTTGCAAGGAATGTGATTATGAAAATAGAAATAAAATGATATGGAATAAAGAATTAGTAACAGACTTTTATAAAAAGAATGGGTTGACTGTTGCAAATGTAAATGATTGGCATACTGTTGATAAACCGACAGAGCTAATTGATGATGAAGGGTATAAATATATGGCGTCAATCACTACGATTAAGCAAAGTGGTGACAAGAGTAATTATAAGTTTAATATATATAACCCATTTTCATTAGAAAATATAATGGGAGTTTGTTACCAAAAACTGAAAATATTGAATTTATTCAAACAGCAGATAATTTTGTTAATGGTGGGTGTGGTCATCCTTATTTTGGTAAGTCAAATGGAAACAAAATATTTGAAGAGGAATTAAAGAGATATAACATAAATTATAGACCAGAAAAAACTTTCAAAGGTTGCAAAGATAAGAACTTATTGAAATTTGACTTCTATTTGAAAGATTTAAATGAAGTCGTTGAAATAGATGGCGAGCAACATGTGAGGGCAATAGGATTTTTTGGAGGAGAAAAAGGTCTTAAAGACAGAGTTAAAAAAGATGCAATAAAAAATAAATATTGTGAAGATAACAAAATAAAAATAACAAGAATTCCATATGTAACTAATAAACTTGAAATTTATTGTTTCTGGTATATTAAAATCAATGCAGACTGGCCTTTAAAAAACCAAGCATAAAATGGAAAAAATCCATTGCCAGCACCTCAAAACATACTATCCTTTTTAGTGACGAAGCTAAAAAGGGGAATGCCATACCGACCTATCATTAAAAAAGCCTTGTGAAAGTTTAAATACCGTTGCACAGCTTTAATGGTTGTGAGGATGAGGCAACAAATAATATTATAATTTCTATATGCTATTAGAATCGCGTCCAAAGGGGAGCAAATCCGAGCTGCTAAATTATACATATAATTTAGAGACATGGTCTAGAATTGATGTGAGAAAGCTATAGAGATATTGTAGATTAATATGGCTATCACGAAATAGTGAAATAAGAAACGCTTAAGTTAATAGGTATTCTACTTAATAATCTTGCTAATAAATTTAATTAGTATATTTAAAATAAAAAAGCACCCAATTGGATGCTTTTTTATTTTAAATAATTATATTATTAATAATCTCCCAAATTTTAATAAAACTAATACCTAAAATAGCAATGGTGGCACTTTGGTTTACATTAAAACGGGGATAACCAAAATAAGTAATATACCCCTCTTCTGCCATCCTTCCAAGTATACTTTTATACTCACCCCCATATGATTCAATTTTATCTATTGTAGGCAATCTATTTTCTTCATTTAATGTTTTTAATATTTTATATATCTTTTCATTTTCATCCATTTAAAATCACCTCTCCATAAGACATAATTCTATAATTAATAGATACTCTTAAGTCAATTACCCACCACCTAAGAGGTGAGGGCTTGTAACTCTACTACACATGGTACTAACGACTAGTATTAATTCTTCCATCTCAAACGTAGGTTACGATACGGTGATTGACATCACCGCTACATAGCAAGTTTACTCACTATGTTCTAAGAGTGCCTTAATAACGGTTTTCTCTTAGATATATTATATGCTAAAAAGAAGAAATATACAAGAAGAGGAGGTAAGGCAAGGTAGGCTTTGTCTTACGGCAAATGGCAATTCCTCCCCCACTTTAGAAGTGGGGGAGGAATTGCCACAAGAGGATGAACATTTTTACTTTATAACTCCCAAGCCCATTCTAACTTCATTAATATATTTTGTTTCTTTTATTGGTGCCAAATTTTTATTTTTATATCTACTTTATTTTTTTAATTTGCAGCACATTAAGTTTTTTATACACCTTACAATAAACCCAGATTGCATTTAAAAAGAGCAAACTACTTGTAATAAAGAACACATATGTGAAACCTAGATGTGCTGCTATTTGTCCGCCCAATACAGATCCAGAAAAACCTCCAAGGTAAAACGCAGATATATTAAGGCCAAATACTCTACCTACAAGAGATTCTGGAGTTATTTTTTTTAGTAGCGTATTAACTGATGGTACAAGGCCCGCTGTTGCAAACCCAAGTAAAAACCGTAATACCATTAACTGCCATGGGTTCCGTACGAAGGCCTGAGGTATAAATAAAACTCCTGCCACAATAAGTGCTACAAGCATTACCTTTTGAGGTCCAATCTTATCTGACAATTTACCAAGCCTAGGAGCCGATATTATACTAGCAAGCCCTGATGCTGAAAATACCATGCCAGAAATAAGTGCAATATGAGTCGTAGTGGTTGATAACTGAGTTATATATACAGTTATTATAGGTTCTATGGAAAAATATGCGAGTTGCAATACGAATGAAGTTAAAAACATAGCTAAAATAATACTAGGATTTGGTAATTGTTTCCATACCTTTTTCATACTTAAAGCTGCTTTCTCTCCTAGTACAAATTCCTCTTTAACGAATAATAAGGTTGCAATAAACGCAACTAACATTAGTCCTCCAGTAAAAAAAAATGTAAATTTAAGTCCTAAAATTTCATCCAAATATCCACCAAGTAATGGCCCAATTAGGGAACCTGCGGATGCTGTTGAAATTACCCCCAGAGCCCACCCTACATGTTCTTTGTCTGTTTGAGTTGCTATAAGTGTGATGCAAGCTGTACTATAGCCAGTTATAGCTCCTTGAAGTATTCGAAGTCCAATCAATTGATATACATTTTGTGCAAGTCCCATACTTCCTATTACAATAGCCATTCCTAGACTTGCACGTAAAAGCATAGGTTTGCGTCCGTACTTGTCTGCTGCGTAACCCCATATTGGTGAAAAAATTGCTGATACAATAAAAGTGATTCCAAAAGCAATTCCTGATAGCTGCTCAATTGCAGATATATTATGGATTCCTAACTGTCTTATATAAAGAGGCATAATAGGAGCTATTTGACTCATTCCTATCGCAGTAACAAACATTCCAAACCAACAGATAAATAAATTTTTTTTCCATAGCTTCAATAGTATTTTCCCTTCCTTCTGCTTTATTATTATGAACTAATTATAATCTTGAAAATGAGTAGATTCCATGTAGTATTTTAATATTCATGGACATTTATGTGATAAAATTCATCAGTAAATCTAAGTAGTTGTGCTACTTTGTAGTAATGAAGTTGAAAAAATAGGTTGTCTATATTCATATTATCTTCCACTATTTAAGATAAAGAGTAAAATACTTATTTAAGTATACTATCATTACCGTAAACTGGATATATAAAATTGTACATAAAATTATACATAAAATTAATAAATAAATAAAAATTATAGGAAATTGAGTATAGATAAAGGAGATTATAAACTTTTGTAGAATTATATTATTGTAATAAATTTATAGGAGGTAAGAATATGAGTATTGAAAGTGTTAATGAAGCAATAAGTATAGAAACTACACTTAAAAGTATATATAAGTGTGATAAATTTGGATTTGGAGGAAATATAGATTCGAATTCAATAGAAGGAAGTCCGGTACAAGCATATATACTAGGATTAGCACCAATTTATGTTAAGGCCAACGATGTTAAAAGGAAAAATATTGATACGTTTTTAGAAAGTTCATATCGATATGCAGGAAAATCAATCTCAGAAATTGGTGTTGCTGAAGTTCAAAAGATAACTAAAGTATTTCAAAAATTAGTAAAATAAAACAATTAAAGGCATTCAAATGGGTGCCTTTAATTATTTTATTTTATTGTATGTTTTTAAAAATTGTAAATTGTAAATTATAAATATAGATAATTTTGTGGACTTAAATATTGTTAAAATTTAATATATGTAAATAAGACCTATGGTTTAAAAACTATAGGTCTATTTTGGTTAAACTAGGTATGCATATTACACCCATTGTTATCATAAAAATAAATTAAGTAATAGCTATATTGTATTATGGATGTTGAATTTTAACTCATATAAGATGGATTTTAGCATATATATACATTGAGTGATTTAAATAACATACATGTGTAGCTAATAAGAAAATAAAATGATTAACTAAGGGGGAAAAATTATGTCATCTAGTACATTATTAAGTAATATAAATAAGCACATACAAGAAAACTTCTGGTTGTATATTATAAGCATTCTTTGTGTATCTACAGGTATAATTTTAGGAATATATAGTGTTAAATATATGGGGGATTCTGAACGAAATGATTTAGTAAATTATTTAACAAATTTTGTTAAACCGTCAAATACAAGTGCGATTAGTTACAAATTAATATTTTTACAATCAATCAAAAACAATCTACCTGTGATTATTTTTATTTGGTTTTTAGGTTTGACCATAGTCGGAATACCAATAATTATAATTATTGACTTAATAAAAGGATTTACAGTAGGTTTTACATTTAGTTTTATGATTAGCGGTATGGGGAAAAGTGGAATTGGAATTGCAATATTAGGGGTACTGCCTCAAAACTTGATTTATATTCCATGCATAATTTTTGCTTCTGTGGTATCGATGGAGTTTTCAATAATGCTACTTAAGAACAAGCTTAAGAAACAATGGACAAGTAGTGTATCTAGCAGAATAATATATTATAGTATAATATTTATTGTAATAATAATATTGTTGTTTATTGGGATAATTATAGAAACTTATATCGCACCATATTTTGTTAAAAACCTTATTAATAATATTGGAGTGTAAGTAAATGAAGCATAAGGATTTATTGTATTTTGCAATGCTGATATTAAAATGTTTTATTATTTTAATTATAGTTGGAATTTTTATGCCTAAAACTGTAGACTACTTGCTGGAAAATTTGATTAACAATACAAATATTTATAAAAACAGTGTTCTAGTTTACAAGTTAGTTGATAACAATTATAAATTAGTTTATAACTATATTCTTACTTTTTATTTGTTTTTTAGAGTATAATATAATAAAAAGTATTAATATTCTCTAAAATATAGGAGAAAAATTATGAATAATTTATTGACAATCTATGCTGAAAATTTAAAAAGTAATAAATTAACTAGAAACACTGTAGAAGCTTACACTCGAGATGTGAAAAGGTTCATTGAATTTATCGAATATAGGAATGAAACTTTAGAAACAATTGATTGTATAACAATAATGACATATTCTGAGCAACTTAGAAAAGAAGGTTATGTAAATAGTTCAATTGCACGTAATATAGTTTCTATTAGGAATTACTTTAAATATCTTATTAAGAATAATTTTGCAGAGCATGACCCAACAGCCTACTTTTCTATTCCAAAAATTAAACGAAACATACCCCAAATTCTATCAATTAAAGAGATAGATGAATTATTAAATCAGCCAGATGAATTAAGTAATAAAGGGTGTAGAGATAAAGCAATGTTGGAACTAATGTATGCTACTGGCATAAAAGTTTCAGAACTTTTAAGTTTAACAGTATATGATATTAATTTAGAATTGTTATATATAACCTGTAATAATAGCAAGAAAAATGAACGAATAATTCCCATAGGAAATCAAGCTGTTAGATGTCTATCACTGTATCTGAAAATTAGAGCTAAGATGAATTTAAATAATTTAAATTTGCTTTTTTTAAATACTAAGAGTGATAAGATGACAAGGCAGGGATTCTGGAAAATTATTAAAGAATATGCTAAAAAGACTAATATTGAAAAAACAATAAATTCTTATACGATAAGACACTCATTTGCGGTTCATCTATTACAAAATGGTGCTGGTATATCCTCAGTTCAAGAACTATTAGGTCATAATAGCATGGCTACAACTCAAATTTATTCAAGTATAGTTAAAAAAAGTAAAATAGCAGAAATCTACAAGAATACTCATCCTAGAGCATAAATCTTAATACTAAAAAAAAAATTTTTATAGTAATACCTTTTGTTACATTTTTTTAGATAACTAAAGTTAGTACACTTTCAGTAGCATGACTAATGATTTGACTACATAATATAATTATAAATAGAATATAGAGAATACCAATCAGCTTTCATAAGTTATGAAGGCTGATTGGTATTCTTATTTTATAGCTACAATAATTTTTTAAATTTATTATAAATAAATAGTGATAATATTAATGGAAATAGGTAAAAATAATGTTATAAATTTTGAGCAAAGCAGATAGCATTAAATAATTGTTGTCTAGCTGAAAGTAATTCGAGGAGGAAGCATATGAAAAGAAGTTTTAGAAATGTATTATGTTTGATTTTATCATTAATTTTTACAACACAGCTTTTTGGTCTGCCAGCTAAGGCAGAAGGAGAAATTAAGGATGATAAAGGAATTGTTGTAGATGCAAAGTCAGCATTACTAATGGAACCGTCTAGTGGAAAAATAATATATGAAAAGAATTCTCATGAGAGATTTGCACCGGCATCAGTAACTAAAATAATGACTATGTTATTAGCGATGGAGGCCATTGATTCCGGTAAAATTAAATTACAAGATAAAATTACTGTAAGTGAAAACTCGAAAAAAATGGGTGGAAGTAGTATGATACTTGATACTGGAGAAATTAGAACTGTTGAAGAGATTTTAAAAGGCATTGCTATTGCNTCAGGAAATGATGCGGCAGTGGCAATGGCAGAATATTTAGGAGGTAGTGAAAGTGCATTTGTAAACATGATGAATCAAAAGGCAAAAAGTCTTAATATGAATGATACTAATTTTAAAAACTGCACTGGATTAAGTGCACAGGGGCATTATTCATCTGCTTATGATATTTCAATTATGTCTAGAGAATTATTAAAACATCCAAAAATATTGAAATATTCATCAACTTACATGGAAACTATTTCGGAAGGTAGAAAGGCTCCAATAGGTTTAGTAAATCATAATAAGCTTGTAAGGTTTTTTAATGGGTGTGATGGTCTAAAAACTGGATTTACAAACGAGGCAAAATACTGTATATCTGCTACTGCAATGCAAAGTAATGTAAGAATGCTTGCGATAGTCATGGGATCACCAACTTATAAAATTAGGAATAATGATGCTAGTATGTTAATGAACTATGGATTTTCTAAATTTGAAACAAAAAAAATAGTAATAAAAAATCAAGATTTAGAAAAGATAATTTTGAATAAAAAAGGTAATAAGTTCCTAATAGCTAAAGCGCAACAAGACTTTATTGTAACTCTTGAAAGAGGTAAGAAAAATAAAATTACTAAAAACCTCGTTATTAATCAAGGTTTGAAAGAGTATAAAAAGGGAGTAGCTATTGGATTTTGCCAAATATATGTTAACAATAAATTATGTGGTAAAATTAGTATCTATAGTGATCGAGATATTAAAAAATCGAGAGTATGGGATAATTTTAAAAATAATTTTATAGATTTATTTGATAAAGCAATATAGTTTAATAAAAAACTATAACTTCAGTGGAAAAGGAAGACTTGACCAGAAGTTATAGTTTTTTTAGTATTATTAAACATAAAATATTAGTTTAATTGGTTTAAATTATATATAATTAAGAGCCTGAGCAATAAAGTATGATACAAAAGAAAGGGCACTATTACTAGTTATTTTTTCTAAGATGATTTATACTTAAAATGAGTATTGAATAAATATATTAAAGTAGAGCTAAGATTTTTTGTAATTAATTCGTTAGGAGAGAGTTATATGTCATTAAGTATAAAAGTAACTAATTTTGAAGGCCCATTTGATTTATTATTACATCTTATCAAAAAGAACGAGATGAACATCTATGATATTAATATTGTAGAAATTACAAATCAGTATATGGGGTATCTTAAAAGTATGAAGGAAATGGATTTAGAAGTGACATCAGAATTTATTGTTATAGCTGCAACTTTAATTGAAATAAAATCAAAATATTTGTTGCCTAAAAATAAAGAGGAACATAGCATAGACGAAGAAAATGATGTGGAAAAAGAATTACTAAATAAGTTAATAGAATATAGAAAATATAAATCCATTGCTGAAGACTTAAAGATAATGGAACAGGATGCAGGTATAATGATTAGCAAAAAGCCTGAGATAATTGAAGTGGATGATAAATACATAAAAGAAATTGATTTTATGAAAAATATTACAATATTTGATTTGATTAATTCATACAATAATCTAATGCAAGAATATACAAATAAAATGAATACTGATAATATTATAAATAAAAAAATATTGGTAGACGAATATAAAATAGAAGATAAAATGGAAGAATTGAAAAATAAGCTGGATTGCTATGGAAAAATACATTTTACAAAATTAATTAATGGATATTCATCTAAAATAGAAATTATTATTACTTTTTTAGCTTTACTTGAACTAATTAAAATTAGAGGTGTTAGAGTAATTCAAGAAAGTAATTTTAAAGATATATATTTAGAAAGGGAAAACTAATATGAATGAATTAAGTATTAAAGAATTTGAGAGTGATAAGGTATCGATTAAAAACATATACTTCTCTATTATTGAATCTTTGTTATTTGTTGCTGGAGAATCATTAAAACTAACCGAAATTGCAAATATATTAGAATGTAGCATTGATTTTACAAAAGAACTAACAAATGAATTAAGAGAAAGTTATGAAAAAGAGAACAGAGGATTTAAAATAATAGTAACTAACGATGAGTACCAATTTGTCACAAAACCCTGTAATAGTGAATATGTTCAAAAGTTATTAAAGACAAATACTAGGCAATCCTTATCTCAGGCCTCACTGGAAACTTTGGCAATAATTGCGTATAAACAACCAATAACTAGAGTGGAGATTGAAGAGATAAGGGGTGTTAAGAGTGATAGAGCAATTTACACATTGTCAGAAAAGAAATTGATTAAAGAAAGTGGACGTAAAATTGTGCCTGGAAGACCAATTATTTATGCAACAACGGATGAGTTTCTTAAACATTTTAATTTTAATAATCTTAATGAAATGCCTTCTTTGGAGGATTTTAATAAACAACAATTACAAAAGGATGCTGATATTAATCATATTTAATAACAGATTTTAATAATAGTCTTTTATACTTATATTTATTAACCCCACCACAAATATTTTCCCATTGGGAAATTTGATATGATGGGGTTAATATTGCAGCACCGCAGGTGATGATTTAATTTACAGGTGTTTATAACTCATAGTATTAAGGAGGAGTTACTCATCACTTTTCTCATTATCATCAGAAGATTCATTGCTATCTCCTGCATTCTCTTTATCACATTTATCTTTAAACATACCCTTAATAATGTCAAATATCTGTGGTACAGTATCAACAATTTTATCGTATGTATTTTGTTGATCTACTGATAATAGTCTTATTGAATCGTTTTTAACAACTAAAAATGCAACGGGCTTAACAGTAACCCCAGCTCCTGAACCACCTCCGAAAGGATATTTATCACTTGTGTCAGGAGCCTTTATACTAGTGAACTCACTACCTCCGGATGCAAAACCAAAACACACTTTCGAAATGGGAATAATTGTAGTGCCATCTGGAGATTTTATAGGATCCCCTACAATTGTATTCACGTCTATCATATCTTTTATACTTTCCATGGTGCTTTTCATTAAATTCTCAATTGGATGATTATCCATGTACATTTCCTCCTTTAAATTTTTTTACATTTGTCTTGTTGTATATTATCTTTATAAAACAGGGTAACATCACAAATGCAATATAAATAGTTTTTGCTAGATTGATATAGATTACACTCAAAATTTCCATATTAAAATCATTTTCTTCAAAATGAGGGATAACTTTAAAATTTGTGGTTTTAACTTTAACAAAATTTATTAATGCTAAATACAAAAAACTGTAGATTGAATGAATTAAGCCAAAAAGAATAGCTACAAAGGCAGCATCATCGAAGCCGTATTCTAGTTTAGTATTTAAAGTTACTGTTGGTTTAAATTTTAATCTCTTGATTTTATAAATAATAATTTTTATATTACTAAAAATTAATGAACTAAAAAAGTTTTCTTTTATTATAGATTCTAAATTATTATTTTCTAAATCAATTTCTAACTTTTTTTTTGACTTTAATTGCTTATTATATAGGTAAATTTCCATAACTTTGTTTGAGTATTTAAGAGTTATTTTTAAAGGTATTGGAAATAATAATACTATTAAAGCTAAAAGGAACAGAATTATATATTCAAACATTCTAACCTCCCAATTCATCTAATAACTGGTATTATACCCAAAAGAGTACAAAAAAATCAATGAATTAATATAATACTTGTTATTTATGCTTAATTAGAGTCTAACATTGCTTTATTTTTAAAATTTAAAAGAGGTGAAACCATGAGAAAAAAATTGAAAGTACACTTATCATTATTTTTAGGAATATTTTTCTTGTTTACATCTTTATGTAAAAACGTGTATGCGGATGATCTGTATGTTAATGCTATAAGTGCCATAGCATTAGATTGTGATTCTAAACTTGTTTTATATCAAAAAAATGCATACACACCAATTGAAATTGCAAGTACTACAAAGATTATAACGGCTCTAGTGGCAATTAAATGTGGAGATTTAAACAAAAAAATAATCGTATCAAAAAAAGCTGCAACTATAAGAGGTTCAGAAATAGGATTAAAAGAAGGAGAGGAAATAACACTAAGAGAGTTAATATATGGACTTTTATTAAGGTCAGGAAATGACGCATCAATTGCGATTGCAGAGGGAATTAGTGGAAGTGTTGATGAGTATTTAAAGCTTATGAATGAATATGCGTTAGAGGCTGGTTTATTAAACAGTAACTTTGAATCTCCTCATGGGTTAGATAGTGATAAGCATTATTCTACAGCTTACGATTTAGCTCTAATAACGGCAAAGGCAAAAGAAATTAAATTTTTTAATGATATAGTTGGATCTAAAGATATTGATTCTAAAAAGTACAACTTCAATAGAAGTTATCATAATATAAATAAAATATTATATCTTTTACCCAATTCCACAGGAGTAAAAACAGGTTTCACTGGAAAGGCTGGTAAATGTTTAGTAACATCTGTTAAAATTCAAAATAGAGATGTTATCATTATTACTTTAAACTGTACCCCGAGATGGAAAGAAACTGAAAAAATTAATAATTATATTGAAAAAAATTATAAGTACAAAAAATTAATAAGTAAAAATGATGTTTTGGGTAATATTAAAATAAAAAACGGAGGTTCGAATGTTGAAGTAGTAAGTAAAAAAGATGTTATAGTTCCAGTAAAGAATGACCAAAAGACAGAAATTAAAATTAAAAAGCCTTTATATCAAGTTTACGCTCCAATACATAAAGGAGAGGACATTGGTAGGGCAGATATATATGTAAATAAAAAACTTGTACTTTCGGAATCTTTAATATCTAAAAATGATGTGAGTAAGAAAAACTATTTTAGTATAAAATTAAATGAAATTAAGAATTTAATTATTCATAATTAATATAAGCGTCATTATGGCGCTTTTATTTTTTAATAAATAGTAAACATAAGTAAAAGTATTATGACTTAAGTTGTAACAATATTTCTATTTTTAAATATTTTAATAGTATAGTACTTTAGGAGGTTATACTCATGAGTTATGAGCCATATGATTGTATTGATGTAGGAAGTGAATTTTGTCCTAGCTACATTAAACTGCGATAGCCAGTTTAATGTTTTAAGGATATTAATTTAATTTTTATTACGCCTTTATCACCATCCCAAGATATTGAAGCTATTAAGTCATTAATTAGTAACCGCATATTATTAAAATTTAAGATATTTATAAATGATGAAAAGTCATCTAAAGAATATAAAAATTTATTTATAGTAGACTCCTTATCATTAGGCTTACATGAAATAGTTTTTAAGTTGTCATATTTAATATTTAATTTATTTATTTCAGTTCCAAGTTTGGAAATTTGAGGCCTTATATATTTTGATACTTCATTGTCCAAAGATAACTGATTTACTAAGACATCTATTTGGGTTTGCTTTATTTTTATTTGCTCAGGTAAGTTATCCATTTCAAGTAGCATCAAATTATTTTTAGATAATTCAATCTTAATTTTAGTTAGCTCTTCAATTAAAATATTTTTGTCTATAGAAATGTTTTTTAAGTTATTTATAACTGCCGCTTCAAGTTCATCAACACGTACATTAGGATTATTACATCGTATGCCTTTTGAATAATCCTTAGTACTACAAACATAATATTGGATTTTCTTATTGGTAAGCGCGCTAATATGGCCATGTTTAACAATCATACTTTTACCACATTTAAAACATTTTAATGTCCCAGTAAGTAATGCTGCGGCTGAAGTCCCGAGCCTTGGGGCTTTATTTTTATTTGCATCTAATATTTGTTGAGTATTAAGCCAAGTGGAAGGATCGATGATTCCTTCATGGTTCGAAATTGCAGCAATCCATTCTGTTATATCTCGTTTAATTCTAGAACCTTTACTTTTGTTATAAGTTAGAATGCCATGTTTATTGTTAGCTTTACCCATTACATTCATTCCGCTAGTCTTAAGATAATTCATAACGGATTCATTTGCTCTAACATAGAGGGGATTTCTTAATATAAGTTGAATTCTTTTCTTATTAAAGTCCACGCCGTTTTTTGTTTTAATATTATTTTTAAAAATAAAAATAAAAACTTGGCTAATTGATTTGTATTGTATATATTTGTCGTAAATAATTTTTACTACATTCAATTCATTTTTAACAGGTGATAAGGTATAAAGATATTTTTCCTTGAATTCGGAATCTAAATAAGTTGATTTTTTACTTTCATAGCCTAAAGGTGTTTGCCCCCCTAACCATCGACCGCTTTTAGCGAGCTCTAACATATTGTCGCGAACTCTCTCACCAATAGTTTCTCTTTCGAGTTGCGCAAAAACAGAGGCAATATACATCATTGCGCGGCCCATAGGTGTTGAGGTATCAAACTGTTCATTAACACTTATAAAGCTTATATTGAGGCTATCTAATACATTAATAAGTGTAGTAAAATCAGCGATGTTTCTGCTTATTCTGTCTAGCCGGTAACAGATGAGTACATGAAATTTTTTTTCTTTCGCATCAATAAGCATTCTTTGAAACTGGGGCCTTTTAATATTTTTACCTGAAAAACCTTCGTCTTCGTATATTATAAATTTTTCAATATTTAAATGACTACATTCACGCTTACAGAGTTCAATTTGGTTAATTATTGATTCACCCTTTCCTGTAAATTTTGATTTTCTTGAGTATATAGCTGCAATTTTCAATTTATTTACTCCTTGCTAATTATTTATAAGGTCTACTAGAAGTATATAAAAAAATATAGAATTATATTCTATAAACTATAATACCACTACAAATTAAAGATATGTATTCTAGGTAAATAATATCAGGAAAATGTATATAGCTAGATGGATTTACTTATATACAATTTTGTAACACTAAGGTTAAAGCAACATACTATAACATAATAACTGATTTGGGGGAGTATAAATGAAGGTTAACTCTACAATTCTTTTAGAATTAAATAATATAGAAGTGGAACTTTTGAATGAAGAATATACAAGGATTGTTGCAAAAATAATGGGTTCAGAGCTTTCACTGCAAGAAATAAACGAATTAATTGAAAAATTAATGATTACCTAGATTATTTTTAATTTTGTATAAAATATCACTATTTTAAAAAGGAATAAATGCATTAGAGTAGAATAAAATATAGAAGAGAAAGCTTGAAGATAATGATAAGTCGCTTTTAATAATGGTCAGTTGTATTTTAATAATGAAAAATATACAATATGAATATATTGAAACAAATCTTATTGAAAAATGATATACTATTATAATATTCAATACGACATAAAATATGGAGATGATTTATATGAAGTTATGTGAAATATGCAAAAAAAATATAGCAATGATATTAACATCAAAGATCGAAAATGGAAAAACTGAAACTATAGGATTATGTATAGAGTGTGCTAAAAAGAAGGGAATTCCAGTTATGGACCAATTGATGCAGCAGGCTGGATTATCATCAGAAGATATAGAAAGCTTAAACGAGCAAATGGGTAGCATGTTTAAAGATATGAATTTAGAAGATATGAACCTTGAAGGTCTAAGCACAACAGATTCTAAAACTGAAAGTGGCGATGAAAAAAATACTATTGGTAATATTTTTAATGAGCTATTTTCAACTGTTGATAAAAATAATGATTTTATAGAGGGAGATGTTGAAACGCCTTCAAATGTTAAAGAATCACCTGGAGATAAATCAAAAAAGAACTGGTTTAAAAAGAAGAGAAAACACTTAGATACATATGGAATAAACTTAACAGACAAAGCAAAACAAAATGGAGTAGACAAGGTTATTGGTAGATATAAAGAAATTGATCGTGTGGTGCAGATTTTAAATAGAAGAAGTAAAAACAACCCCATATTGATTGGCGAGGCTGGTGTAGGTAAAACAGCTATTGCAGAGGGTCTTGCTTGCAGAATTGTAGAAAAACAAGTACCAGAGAAATTGTTTAATGCTGAAGTGTATCTACTTGATCTTACTGCCGTTGTTGCAGGCACACAATTTAGAGGACAATTTGAAAGTCGTATGAAGTCAATTATTGAAGAAGCTAAGGAAAGTGGAAATATAATATTGGTTATTGATGAGGTTCACAATATTATGGGAGCTGGTGAAGTTCAAGGTGGGGCAATGAATGCAGCAAACATTCTCAAGCCGGCTTTGGCTAAAGGAGAAATACAAGTTATTGGAGTGACTACCCTTGAGGAATTTAGAAAATATATAGAAAAAGATGCAGCCCTTGAGAGAAGATTTCAGCCAGTCCTAGTTGAAGAACCAAGTATAGCAGAGACAATTGAAATTTTAAAAGGAATACGAGGCTACTATGAAGAATATCATAAAGTTAAAATATCTGATGAAGTAATTGAGGAAGTTGTAAATTTATCTGAAAGATATATAACAGACAGATTCTTGCCAGACAAAGCAATAGATGTTATTGATGAAGCTGGTTCTCGTGCTAATTTAAAAAATCTAGGACTTGTGGAATTAGCAGGATTAAAAGAAAAATCAAAAAAAATTGAAAATGATAAGAAAGAAGCGGAGGTTACTGGAAATTTTGAAAAAGCTGCAGAATATAGGATGAAGTTATGCAAAGTAAAAGAAGAGATTAATGAAACACAAAAAAGATGCAGTGATGTTCAAATTACGATAGATGATATTGCATATGTAATTGAGGCGTGGACTAAAATTCCAATTCAAAAGATTACAGAAAAAGAAGCGAAAAAGCTATTGAACTTAGAAGGGAGACTCCATGAGAGGGTTATAGGACAAAATGAGGCTATTACCAGTTTGTCTAGAGCAATTAGGAGAAATCGTTCTGGATTTAGAAAAAAGAAAAAACCATCTTCTTTTATATTTGTAGGACCAACTGGAGTTGGAAAAACAGAGCTAGTTAAAACACTTTCCTGTGAGCTTTTTGGAAGTGAGGAAGCACTAATACGCATTGATATGTCTGAGTATATGGAAAAACATACAGTATCAAAGTTAATAGGTGCACCACCAGGTTATATAGGATATGATCAGGGAGGGCAACTTACTGAAAAGGTTAGAAGAAAACCATATTCGGTAATTCTTTTAGATGAAATTGAAAAGGCTCATCCCGATGTATTTAACATGCTACTGCAAATTCTTGAAGATGGAATATTAACAGATAGTCAAGGAAGAACTGTTTTCTTTGAAAACACTGTAATAATAATGACATCAAATGCAGGAACTAAGTTTAAAGCAAGCGGAATTGGTTTTGTTCAAGGTGATTATGACGTATTAGAAGCACATGTAAAAGACGCTTTAAAAGAGGCTTTTAAGCCTGAGTTTCTAAATAGAGTGGATGAAATTATCGTGTTTACACCACTTAAGAAGGAAGAACTTCGGAAAATAGTAGATTTAATGATTATGGAAGTAGTGGAAGAGGTAAAGGAAAAGAAAATTACAATGAATGTTTCAAAACAGGTAGCGGACTTTATATTAGAAAAAGGATATGATGAAAAATATGGAGCAAGGCCGCTCAGAAGAACTATTCAAAAATACATTGAAGATGAGATTGCAGAGCATTATCTTGAAAATAAATTTAAAGAAGGGTCAACAATATCTATAGATCTAAAAGATGATAAAATTGTTATAGTATAGAGTTAAAAGCTGCTGAAGATTATTCAGCAGCTTTTAACTTTAGTCTCATTATTGTTCTATATTTTGTTTACCAACATTATAAGCTTTTTTATAATTGTAAAGAGTGTACTGCTGTTCTACATAAATAATTGAATAGTAAATTACATTACATAAAAATAGTGCAAATAAAATATCCATTATTACATGTTGCTTAACAAATTCGGTAGAAATAATAATAAGAAATCCTATAACACTAACTGGAATTTTAATTGATTTCTTAGCATTAGTGGCATTAATTCCTGTAAGAGCAAGGTATGCAGTAATAACATGTATGCTTGGAAAACAATTGTATGGCTCATCAGAATTATAAGTAAATAAAATCAGCTTTGAAAATATATCATTCCCTGTAACTATAGGTCTTGGAACGGTGGTTTGAAAAAAGTAATAAGTGATAAAAGCAGCAACATAACATAGGCTTAAAGTAAGCATAATCTTATAGTAAACCTTCCTGTTTTTAAAGCACAAATAAATAAAACAGAAGGCTAAGAAAAACCATAAAGCCATATAAGGTATTATAAAGATCTTTATAAGTGGTAAAGATCTATCTAAACTAGTACTAAGATCATAAATACCTCTTTGAGTATTATTTAGTTTCCAATAAAATAAATTAGAAAAAGGGATAGAACCAATCAAAACTAGGGGCAATAGATTTAGAAAAATTTTTTTCAAGTAATCAGTCCTTTCTTCAAAGACCATTTTAACGGAAAATCAAATTATTATCAATGCTTTTTATAAAAATGTTTATGATAATAAAGTAATTAATATGAAAAAATAGCATTATAACCCTATATATTTTAGGTTTACTTTTAAATGAACGCAGTTTGGCGTCTCAAGCATGTCCTTGCCATCTGGCAGAAACAGGAGATTGTATATTATGTTCACAACTTGCAGGTAAAGATTTTTGTGATTGCTGCAACTTTAATGGAGTATGTATATATCAAGAATATGCTTCAAACAACTACAAAGCTAAAGAAAGTAGAAAATATCACAATTGCGAAATCTTAGAAAAAAATAGATTTGAGGAAAATATTATTATTTTTAAAGTTAGAGTAAGTGGTAAATTGGTAAGTGAGCTGGTTCATGCTGGAAGTTATGTTTTTGTGCGAAGGCCAGATACAGAAACAAGATTTGATGCACCAATTTCAATATTGGATACAGATACTAGAAATAATACTATAACTATTGCTATAGAACTGAAAGGAACCAAAACAAAAGCATTAGATTTGTTAAAGCTAGGAGATGGATTATTGATAAAAGGGCCATTTTGGAATGGTACTTTAGGACTTAAAAACATATATAAAATTAAAAATAGTAAATGCTTAATTGTTGCAAGAGGTATAGGGCAGGCACCGATGATACCAGTGCTTAAGCATTTATATTCAAATAATAATGAAGTTATAGTTGTACTAGACAATTCACCATATAGTAATAGTTTTGTAAATGAATATCTCGAGAAATATGCTTCAAAAATAGTACACTGTAATACTATTGTAAATGGCCGGATAACAGAGAAATTTAATAAAATATTAAAAGATCTAATTAGTAATAATGACATTAGTTTAATTCACTGTGACGCTGCAGACGTTTTAAATTATGAATTAATGAAGATTGTTGAAGATATAGACAAAAGCATTAAGTATTCTTGTTGTAATAACGCCAAAATGTGTTGTGGAGAGGGCGTATGTGGTTGTTGTACAAGAATAAATAATGACCTTAAATTAAGGCGGCTCTGCAAGATGCAGACAGAACCTAAATATGTATTGGAAGGGAGGAGAATGTTTTGAAGGTTATAATAATTGGTGGTGGGTGGTCTGGTTGTGCGGCGGCGATTACAGCAAAAAAAGCAGGGGCTGAGGTTGCATTATATGAAAAAACAGATATGATGTTAGGTCTTGGCAATGCAGGTGGCATAATGAGAAATAATGGAAGATATACGGCAGCGGAAGAGCTTATAGCACTTGGGGCAGGTGATTTAATACACGTGACTGATGAGAACAGCAGACATAAAAATATTGATTTTCCAGCCCATAAAAATGCTTGGCTTTATGATGTAAACAAAATTGAACCAGCAGTGGTAAAATATTTAAAAACTATGGATATAGAACTAAACATGATAACAAGAGTGGTAGATGTTGAAAAAGAAGGAAATACAATAAAGGGAATATATTTATCAGATGGAAAGTACGTTGAAGCTGATATATTTATTGAAACCACAGGGTCAACAGGGCCCATGGGTAACTGCTTGAAATATGGAAATGGTTGTTCTATGTGTGTTTTAAGATGCCCAGCCTTTGGGCCGAGAGTAAGCATAAGTTACAGAGCGGGAATTGAAGACTTAAAAGGAGAAAGAGAAGAAGATGTGTATGGAGCTTTTAGCGGTTCTTGTAAACTAGCTAAAACTTCTTTAAGTGATGGTGTTATGAGACAACTGGATGAAAAAGGGGTGGTTGTTTTAAAAGTTCCAGAAGAAGATGTAAATTTAGATAAACTCAAAGTAAAGGTATGTCAACAATATGCCCTTAATGAGTATGCAGAAAATTTGATTTTATTAGATACCGGTGATGCTAGGTGTATTAAACTGCAACATTGATTCATAAAGTTCTAACTCCTCACTATCTTCTCCATCTGTACCAATGAATTTAATTACAATTTTNCCTTTATTTTCATCATTATCATACCAATAAATACTTTCTATTAATGTATTTATTATTTGCTTTTGCCTTTCTCTTGGCAGCGTATCAATAATTTCACATTCACTTAATATATTTTCCATTAGTTGTAAATGTATTTTACTTGCTTTTTCTTTTTCAATTTTATTTTCATAAGCTATTAATTTACTTTCAATTTTAATGCAATCGTTTTTTAATGGATTAATCTCAATGCGTATAAGACCTCTCATATATTCATCTTCTTCTTTTGAAAGCTCTGTTATTAGACCAGATATTTGCTTCTTTTTTTCTAAAAGTAAATTATTCATTACAATTTTTTCATCAGCTTTTTCATTGTTTTTATTCTCTAAATTGTATTTGGATATTAGACCATCAATAAACACTTTCCTAGAAACACTTAATTTTTTTAAACTTAAAATAACTAAGTTTTCTAAATCTGCGGCTTTAGCATTTGAATTATCACAGCATTTTTTATGTGACTTCCTTTTTAAAGAGCACATGTAATAAAATAATTTTTTACCAGTGACTTTAGAAATCCTTCCGTGTTGAATAAGCATATATTCATTACAAACACCACATTTAAGTTTTCCGGTTAACAAGGCATTATTTGTTTTACCGAGCATTGGAAACTTATCTTTATTATCTTCGAATTGAGTCTGAACTCGTAGCCATAAATCAGGATTAATCGCACCTTTTATATTGCTAATGGCTGCAAGACGCTCATCCTTATTTTTAAGCCTTTTTGTATACTTACCATTAACAACAGTCTGCTGAGTTTTGTTGTAGGTTAATAATGAATGTATATTATCTGCTTCACCATAAACAAGCCATTGTGAATTTTTTAGATATTCAATTACTAAATCGTTAGCTTTTACGTAAACAGGGTTTTGGAGTATAATTTTTAAACTTGTCTTTTCAAATAAAATATTATTTCTCGATTTTAAATTATTTTCAGTTATATAACATTCAAGCTTATGCAAGCTACCTAGTTCTAAATATTTCTCATATAAGAATTTAACAAATTTCATTTCAATCTCATTTATTACAAGGGTAGTTATTTCTCTTTCTAATCCCATCTCATCAGCATATTTTATTTTTTTAGAGATGAAACCTAAGGGTATTCTTCCACCTGTCCATTTACCGTTTTTTGCGATTTCTAACATGTTATCTTTTACTCTTTCAGCTATAGTTTCACGTTCTAGCTGTGCGAAAACAGAGGCTATGTATATCATGGCCTTTCCCATAGGAGATGAAGTGTCAAATCGTTCACTTATGCTAATGAAGTCAACATTATTTCTTATTAAAATTTCTAATGTTTGAGAAAAATCAGCAACATTTCTACTTATACGATCCAATCTATAGCAAGCTAAAACATTGATTTTTTTGAGCTTTATATCCTCCATTAGTTTTAAAAATTTAGGCCTATATAGTGTACTTCCACTGAAGCCTTCATCCTCATAAATAATATACTCAACTTTTTTTGATGAATGACTCGAAACATATTCTTTACACATTTCTATCTGGTTTTCAATAGAATCACCTTTGCCAGTGAATTTCGACTTTCTGCTGTAGATAGCTACCTTTTGCATTAATAACTCCTCCTCGTACAACCTGAATATATAACTTAAATATATTCATCATTAAATAGAAATATTAAAGTTTAATCAAAGAGATATTTTTAGGCTAGATTTAGCATGTATAATAAATATTTTTTCGATAATGTAACAAAATCAATCTGCTCAGAATATTATATACTGAATAATTCAGGAGGTTTTTTATGAAAACTAAGTATTCAGTAACTTTAATACTTCCTAAGGATAGAACGATGCTTGAAAGAAAATATTCGGAAATTTTGGTTGATATTTTAGCAGAGACGTTATCAATTAATGAACTTGGGTATTTAATTTCAAAGTTACAGAAAGAGAAAAAAAGGGCACAATAACAAAGGACAATCTAAGGATTAAAAAAATTAAAAAAACAAAAATCAAGTAGATTAATAAAAATTATAATAGAGTATATCTTTGGGCTCCACTAATATATAAATAACATATAGTTATTAACGGGAGTGTAGTGTACTACAAGACGTTCTAATTGATTAGCGAGTGTTACTTCCATAATTAGCTAAATATCATTCTAAGGCTTTAATAAATGGGTAATTTATCTAACTGTTGGTATGGATGGTAAAATGTCAACAATTAAAAAGTAACTACCTTTTGAAAAACAAAAGGTAGTTACTTTTTTTGCCTTATTATTTTATTTATTTAATTGGCTAAGCATAGTGCCAAGCTGCTTAATATAGTCACCATATTTTGCCCAGTCTCCACTTTTTTGAGCATCAAGTGCTTTTGTATATAAATCATTTGCCTGCTTAATTAGTTTGATTTTAGTTTGGCTTAATGCAGCAGTAGTTCCTGTTGTACTTGGATTTCCCGTTGCACCTGAAGTTATGGTATTCGGTGCCTGATAATTAAATATCTGCTCTAAGCCACTTTCAATATTATCAACCATCAATAACTTATTGTCATAGGAAATTATTATCTTTTTCATTTCAGGAATGCTATTTGCTCCACTAGCCCTTAAATAAAGAGGTTCAATATAGAGTAAGGAATTCTTTATTGGTAGAATTACAGTGTCTCCATACTGTACTTGAGATCCACCTGTATTCCATAAAGAAAGCTGTGCTGAAATTGTAGTATCCTGACTTATCCTCTGCTTAAAGAGGTACGGACTGTAAATCGTTGTTTCTGCTGGAAATTTGTTTAGGAACATTTTACCGTAGTTTCCTACGTCCATTCTAGCACTTAAAATCGCTGTCATGTTATCTTTTCCCTTTATATTAAAATATTGTTGCAATATCATTTCTTCACTGTTTGTTCCTGGTAATTTTTCTACAAGATATGGCGGAATAGTTGTTTTAACTTCACCACCTACAGCATTTGCATTTTTCGAAACATCCCAAATATCTTCCCCATTATAAAACACTCCAGGATCAGTTACATGGTATTTCCCGAGGACTGCGCTTTGAATATTAAATATATCAGATGGATATCTAAAATGTGCTTTTAAATCAGCGGGAACCTCTGATATATCTTTAAATAGTTTTGGGTAAATCTTTGCGTAGCTTTGCACTAGTGGATCAGTTGGATCTGACTTATAGAAATTTGTAGTTCCATCATAAGCATCAATTACAACCTTCACTGAATTTCTAATATAGTTTATTCCATTTTGAGGCTGAGAGTAAGGATAGTTTGCCGATGTAGTGTAGGCATCAAGTATATAGTATAATTTTCCTTCACTTATAACAACATATGGATCTTTGTCATAACTTAAAAACGGAGCTATTTTCTTTGCCCTTTCAACTATATTTCTATTAATAAGGATTTTACTTGTGCTCTTAATATCCCTTGAAAGTAGGAAATTTAAATCCCCATTATTTATTGCAAACAAAAGTTTATTACCAAAATTCATTTTAATTCCGGCTTTTCCGGCATAATTTGTTACTGTATCTACTCCACCCTGAGGGTAGTCAAATTCGCTAACATTAGTATTTACTAGTGCATACTGATTTGTTTGTTCACCAAAATAAATTCTTGGATTAGTTAACTTAATATTTGTACTATTTGCAAGAGGCATATCTTTAATTACAAAATCTGGCTGACCTTCTGATGTAACAGCATTTACTTTGCTCATTACAACACCAAAGCCATGAGTATAAATCATGTGAGTATTCTGCCAAGTACTTGGAGACAGTGACGTTGAGTCTATTTCTCTTGCTGCAAGAAATACCTGACTATATTTATTATTTATTTTATATCTATCTACGTCGATATCACTAAAATTATAGTAATATCTTATTATTTGAACTTGATTATAGAATTCAAGTGCCTGCGCAGCTGAATTTATTCTAATGTTGTCTATTGTCTTCTGATTATTTGAGATATCCTGTTGTTTTAAATCATTTTTTACATTAAAAGAAGTTGTAGTGATATTCGCTATATTAAAAGCTTTTTTTGTAAAAGTAATATTATTTTGAATATATGGTTTTTCAAGTTCTTTTTCATTCGGCATTACAATGCTGTTTTGAACTACTGCAGCTGTTATTACTTCTATAAAGCTTATTAAAACTATAGAAACAACTGCTATTATTGTAGGTTTTATTTTTGATCGTAGTACACTTATAAATATTACAAGTGCAGCTAGGATACAAGCCACGACCAAAATTTTATAAAATAGTAATGTTACATGTATATCTGTATAGCTTGCCCCGTATGCAACTCCCCTAG
>JGI24146J20443_1000670_pt1 | contig 25229 bp, 21 predicted proteins | sample BarGraIncub1131A_FD_20443 | JGI IMG/M metagenome (IMG submission 20443) | reverse complement strand
AGCTGGCAGAAGCCTCGTCCAAAGCGAGCTGACCATGCGGAATCGCCGGATCGAAAAAAATACTGTCCCCTGCGCCCAGATCAACCGATCGGCCCCCGAGAACAACCCGTACGCGTCCGGTCAGGACCAGGTTAAACTCCTGCCCTGCATGTGTGACCAACCCGATGCTGCGATTTTTAGCCGGATCAAGTGTTACAAGGAGCGGTTCGAACGAACGGTTCTGAAAGTCAAACGCGAGACTCTGAAAGCGGTATCCAGGGAAGCGTTCAATCTCAGGGCCCTTACCGTCACGCACAACACAAAACTGCTGCAGGTTCGGTGATTTGCCTGTCATTAGATCCGTCAGATCTACGCCGAAATGTCCCGCAATTTCATATAAAACACTGATTGGCACATCAAGGCTGCCGGATTCAAAGCTCCTGTATTCCGCAAGCCCGATCCCCAAATGATCTGCTGTCTGTTCGGCAGTCTTTCCGACAGATTCACGCAGTTCGCGTATACGGCTTGCAATATCCATACGGCCAGTGCTGTTTTCACCCATACAAACCTCCTGAACCGCTCATGCGGCGGTTATAACAATCGATTCCCGGCTGTCTCGTACCGGTTGTCATATGTCCATTATATGACATATTTGCATCGCCTCTCATTAGTGTGCCATAGCGTCTTCATCATCACACTCACTATTGCAGACGTCCTCCGGCAGGACAAATTCAACTTGATTCCTGCCATGCTTCTTACTTTTGTACATCAACGCATCCGCTTCGTGTATCATTGTCTCAAAGGTAGACGTACCCTTCATAGTAGCGACACCAAAGCTGCAGGTTACCGTTACATCATCAAAAAACGGCCTGCTTTCAATAGAGCGGCGAACGATTTCGGTTATCTCCGCCGTCTTTTCCAGGTCGGAATCCGGTAGAAGCAGTACAAATTCATCGCCGCCCCATCGTGCTGTAATATCTGATTCCCGCAGGGAGGCACGGATCCGAAATACGATCTCAGACAGTACTTTGTCTCCGGCAAGGTGTCCATATTTGTCGTTTACCGGCTTCAAATTATCAACATCAACAAAAACAAGGGATAAAGGTATTTCCTGTCTGCGGCAAAAATGAAGCCACCGCTCTGCTTCTTCCTCAAGTTTGAGCCGTGTCATTGCCTGTGTCAGATGATCCGTTGAGCTCTGTCTGTCCAGCTCCTGGCGAGCCAAAAATTCCATATGCTGCGATTTTTGCCTGTTCCATGAAAAAAATGCACATAACAGGGCATCAATCGTGATGTACACGGCGCCAGCCCAGAAATTCATCACCTCAGAGGCAGGCAGTGATAATTTTGACAGAAGAAGGAAGGATACTTCTGTTATCCCAACGACGATAAGCATGTTTTTCCATGTATTGGGAATCAGAAAAATAGTAATAATAATGGTAATTACACCTAGTGTTTGAATCATAAAATCAGGATGCGGGTACCGGGTGAATACATAGAGAAAAATGACCGTACCCGCAGTCTCAAAGAAGGTGATGATCCTACAGAACACTTGGAAACTTCGTATTTTTTTAATTCGTACCAGAAGGAGCAGAAGGCAAAATGAATACAGCACGCGAATGAGCAAAATAATAATCCGTGTCGTCTGTTCCTGAATAATGTTCAAATCAGCAAAAAGTATTAAAAAATTAAAGGCCGCCGGCAAAGCAATAATCAGCGGTCCGCTTTGAATAACGTGTTTCAGTCTGTAGTTTGCATAGTCGGCCTCGTTATTGTTCCGATTGACGGAGGAATGAGGTATTTCAACATGTGACATTTTTCCCTGCCTGTTTGAATAGAATTAAGTACATATATAATAACAGGTTTTTGCCTGAAATTCACAACACAAAGAATGTATCCCTTTGTCTTTCGTTGAAAAAAGACCGCATATACAAAATATACGGCCTTTCGCATGTGCTTCGTCAAATACACAGTTCACTCTTCCTGTCTGCCAAGCCCGTAAACCAGTGTTTTGACAACACAGGTCAACGTATCCATTACCGTTCCAAAAGCAACAACTCCCAGAAATATATTCTGTGTGATAAAGTTCCATTTGTCCTGTAGTTCCGAAAAGCCCGTGATCTGTGCGGCCGCCAGAAACTGGCCGGGAAAATGATCATTCCAGATCGGGAAATATCGAAATATATATATAATCAAAGCCAAATTTATCGCATTGCAGAAAATCGTCACAATCATCAGCCGAAGCGTGTATCTGCCCTCAATCAACTTGAAGATTTCTTTGAGTATCGAGGTTCCAAAGCAAATAAGAAATAGCCCCGTTACCGATTTAATTACGGCAATATTAAAGATTGGTACGTATCCGCTGTGCCCGGAAGTCCAGAACCCGATGTACTGCGGAGCAAAAATGAATATACACGTGAAAATCGACAAAAAGATCAGACCGACTATTGGATTGGCGCGGGAAATTCTCGCTTTTTTCTCCGGCACGGGCGGCAATTCAATTTTTCCTTCAAAAAGTTTATCGACACTTACTCCTTTCCATTCAACCACTGCAAAGATAAGTGTCACTACAGCAAATGACATAAATGCAGCACTGAATATGCCGCCAAGATTCTCCCAGGAAAATGTGCCGGTAACTATTGATATTAAATTTGCTAACAACATGGCGGCAGGGGCAATCAGAACCACAATCCTGAGTACACTCCAGTAAATCGGAAACAGATCCGGTCCGATCAGGTATCTTTTGGAATCATTATATTTTCCAGCCAAAACACTCGGTTTCCCAAGTTCAGCAAATACAGCTTCTATATCTGCTTTGTCCGGTTCTCTGCCCTGGCATTTTGTTTCCAGCATATCATCAATCAGTGATCGGATTTCCTTCTCAATATCTTCCTTATTCTTCCCAAAAAGAAATCTTGAGACCTGGTATACGTACCGGTTGATTTGTTCTTTGGCATATTGCTGATTATCCATTTTGCTTTTCCTCCGTAAGCAATGCATTCACGCATCCGACCATTTCGGCCCATTGTTTTTTAAGTTCCCCGTAGACCTGTGTACCCTTCATATTCCTCATATAATACTTCCTTGGTTTGTTGGACGTTGTTTCCCATTCGCTCATGACAAGTCCCTGCTTCTCTAGTCTTCGAAGCAGAGGGTACAACGTATTTGCCTCTACTTCCACGCCTTTGCCGGACAAGTCCTGGACAAGAGAATATCCATACACCGGCTCCGCTAGTTGGCTCAGAACACTCAAGACCAGAGTGCCTCGCCTGAGTTCCGGAAGCAGATTGGCTAAAATTTTCGTGTTGTCATCCATACGTTGTACCTCCTATGGACCGATTATACTGTGCGTCGCACACTATTGTCAATATGCCGCTATTTTATTTTGGCATCTTTTTTACTTCAGCATGCAGGAAAACAAACCGGTTCTTGATTTAGTACATCGCGGACAACCGCAATTCGTCCCCAAAACCGGTATTGCAGATATAAAATCTTACTTTAGATTCGCCTTGATTTTGTATGATTAATATATAGTATATGTTCTTTTTGCCTATTGACTTTACGCGTATTCCGCGCAAAAATGAAATCAGACTTTAGATCCGCATAAACCCAGGCAACGGCATTCGCTTTCCATTCTATTAAGGTGACAAGCATGTATATTAAAAGAACAGTTGAGCAAACGATTAAGAATATAGCTGCCAATTTCCCTGTACTACTGATTATCGGTCCAAGGCAAATTGGCAAAACAACATTGCTTCGGAATCTTGCCGAAGAAGGCCGCAAATATGTCACGCTCGATGATCCGGGAATCCGTGATCTTGCGGTCCGCGAACCTGCCTTGTTTTTGCAGCGGTACTCCCCCCCTGTCATTATTGACGAAATACAGTACGCACCTGAGCTTTTACCGTTTATCAAAATATACGTTGATGCAGACAAGACAAAAGGCAGCTTCTGGCTTACCGGCACGCATATGTTTCCCATATCCAAAGGTGCCGGTGAAAGTCTTGCGGGACGTGTTGGAATTATCTACTTGTCCGGGCTTTCCAACAGTGAGATTTCCGGTAACCTTTTACCGGAGTTTTCCACGTCTCCCAAGCTGCTTATGCAGCGTATCCCGAAGGCGAAGCCCATTGATATGATGACATTGTTTGAACGGATCCATAAGGGCTCCATGCCTGCTCTGTATGAACAGGAAAATGTCGACTGGGAGAATTACTACTCATCCTATTTACAGACATTTATCAGAAGAGATATTAAGGGACTCATTCAGGTGAATGACGATTTAATGTTCTACCGCTTTCTCTGTATCGCTGCCGCAAGGACCGGCAGCATGGTTAATTACGATTTGCTCGCAAAAGAGACCGAGATTTCAGCACCGACAGCAAAGCAATGGATGTCCCTGTTAGTGTCTACCGGCATCGTTGCACTGATAGAACCCTACTACAACAGCGCGCTCAAACGAGTCGTCAAGTCTCCGCGGATGTATTTTCTTGACACAGGACTTGCCGCCTACCTGTCAAAATGGCACGATGCGAAGGCACTTGAAGCAGGCGCTATGTCAACCGCTTTTTTTGAGACCTGGGTTGTCTCAGAAATATACAAAAGCTTCCTGAACGCCGGCAAGACACCTCCCCTGAATTATTACAGGGACAGTAATGCAAAAGAGATCGACCTGATCATAAGCCAGCTGAACGTAATTTACCCGATTCAAATAAGAAAAAGTTCACACCCGGAAGGGGTGGTCACCGTTTTTGATGTATTGAAGCCGATAACTGACGACCAGAAGGACGATGCCAGTGCTTTCGCTTCCGATGGATTCGAGCATTACGGAACCCTTATCGGAAGCGGGGCTGTTATTTGTCTGTGCAGTGATTTGCTTCCCATTGACCGCAAGAACTGGCTTGTACCGGCATGGCTGATATAATTAACTTCGATTTATCAGCAGCAGGATTGATTTAGCTGACTTCAATTTACAGTTTTCTGTATTTTTTGAGTGCAAGCACATTGAGTACAAAGAAAACAAAAATAAACACAAGCAGCATACAAATATCTTTCCAGACTTCTTCGATACCGAAGCCCTTTATGAGGACTTTCTCGAGGCCGGCGCACCCGTAATAGATCGGCATGAAATAGGAAAGATTTCCAAGGCCGTATGGCAGCGTATCAATCGTAATCAGCCCGGAAAAGAACATCTGCGGAACTACGACCAGAGGAATAAATTGCATTACCTGGAACTCATTGTTGGCAAATATCGAGACGAATGCACCGATCGAAACCGCAGTAAAAGCCAAAAGCACCATAATAAGTATGGCGAGCCAGACCGATCCTTCAAACTCCATCCCCAGGACATATCGGCTGTACAGTACCATAAGGACACTTTGCACTGCTGATAATATACCGAATCCAAACGTGTATCCGCCGACAACGGAAATACGCCGGATTGGTGTTGCCATGAGTCTTTCAAGGGTTCCTGTCTCACGTTCGCGGACAAAGGAAATTCCGGAAATAATAAACACAAAGAAGAAAGACAGAACTCCGAGCAGCACAAATCCGAGGCTGTTGAACGCGGTGCTGTCCCCTCTTCCGTATACATAGGAAAGACTCATAGAAGAAGACGGACTGACCGAAGCTGCTGCATTTTTGAGCGCGTTCGTAACGGAAGCTGTCTTTGAGTTTCCGGCTTCAAGCATCCGGATATGAATCCCATCCGAAGCAGCACTCACTACGGCGTCCGTCGATTTTTCCTTCAAAAGGGCATCGTGAATCGTATTAGTATCTGTTCCGGTGACGGTGTTCCCGTCATTCGGCAGAATGGTCACCTCGACATCCTGTTTTTGGAGTTCCGTCATAAGTGCTGCCGGGAAATTTTCCGAGACCGCAATCCGCGGAATATAGGAGCCTTCACCTAGGAGGAGATAAAGCAGGGAAAGGATCAGGATCGGTGCGACGATCATAAGAGCAAGCGTTCTCCTGTCATTACCCATCTGCCGCAAAATGCGGATCACGAGACCCTTCATAAGCCTTCACCCCTCTTGTGCGCTGTGAAAAACAGCTCTTCGAGACTGCCGCTCCGGGTCTTTAACAGAAGGTTCTCCGTCGTGTCATTTTCAATGAGACACCCCTCATACAGGAGCGCGGCGCGCTGACAGCGCACCGCTTCATCCATGACATGTGTTGATACGACAATAGTCTTGCCGGATAGCCGCAGATTCTCAAACCGGTCCCAAATGGATTTGCGAAGGACCGGGTCAATACCTACGGTAGGTTCGTCGAGAAGAAGTATTGACGGATTATGTAAGAGCGTAATCGCAAGTGAAAGCCGTTTTTTCATGCCGCCGGAATAACGGGAAACCAGTTTGGTGCTGTCTTTTTCAAGATCAACCCAGTGAAGTGCATCTTCTGTGCTTCGGCGCAGTTCTTTGCCGGACAATCCGAAAAGCCGGCCGAAAAACAGCAGGTTATCAAGTCCCGACAGATCCGAATATACCGCGTCATCCTGCGGCATAAAACCGATCTTTTTTATTGTATCCCTGTTGGGAAATTTCTGTCCGCCAATTCGTATTTCGCCGGAATCCGGTCGGAGTCCGCCTGTGACAAGACGGATCAGTGTCGTTTTTCCGGCACCGGACGGTCCTAGAAGACATAAAATTTCACCTTCCCTGGCCTGGAGGGAGATGTCCTTCAAAACTTCTTTTTTGGCAAAGAATTTACTGACATGGCTGATCTCAATATTCATGCTGTATTTACACTCACTTTGCGAAAATAAATATTCATAAAGTATAGCGCGATAATTACATTGTTTCAATTCATTCACAAACTGAAAATGTTTTTTCATAAATACAGTGCAAATCACACTGCTGCCTTACCGGCAGGAACTGTTGCGGGTATGAATAGCCTGCATAAACCATATAAACGAAATAATTGCTTCCGTTATTATTATCAACTTACTTTTGAGTAAGGATGATCCGCCAAAATTTGCTCTGCCGCACAAGACTTCTCACTTATTTTTCTTTCCAGGCGTAAATCAATACAGGATGACTCATCGCTGCAGTCTTTCATAATAGCTTCGAAAAACCAGATCAAAAAAATGCAAATACCTAATACCAGTAAAATCGTTAGTGCTATCATATTTTCGCCTCCACAGGAACATATGTTCTTTCCGTTACATAATACAATACCCTTAACGGAAATAAAAGCCCTTTTTAAAATAAATAGAACAAATGTTCATTTATTTCTATTTAATGCTCGAAGAAGGACTAAAAAAGAGGCCATGCAAGAAATGATTTCATTCCGTTATGCTATAATTTAAGTGTACGGACGACTGCAAGGAGGAGTTAACTTGGCTATTCTGACGATTTCCAGACAAATGGGAAGTCTCGGTGATGAAATTGCAGAGGCGCTGGCTAGAAAACTCAGTTGGGAGATTATCAATCGAAGTCAGCTGATTACTCGTTTTTTTGCTAAAACCACGGACACGCGCGAGCAGCACCAGCTCAATGAAAGTGCGAAATTTTTTCTGACGCAGTCGCGCGTGGGCGGCACCTATCTTGATGCATTGGAGAGATCCCTTTTTGCATTAGCACAAAATCAATCCGCCATACTGGTCGGATTCGGTTCACAGATTATTTTTGCTGATTACAGGAAAGCCCTGCACATCCGTATTATCGCTCCCGAAAAAGTAAGGATCTCAAGAATCCGCAGGCAATTTCATATATCAGAGTCGGAAGCGATTCAGGTTCTTGACACGGCAGATAAAAAACACAAACGATTTGTCTCTATGGTCTATGGTGCAGACCTTGCAGATGTAACGCTCTACGATATGACTTTAAGTACAGCAACGCTTTCCGTCGATGAATGCGTTGCCGCCATTCTTGCTTTGCATCAGGAACGCGAAGAACGCCTGAAGATAGAAAAAGAGAGCGAGCAGAGCGAATCGATCGATCATCAGTCGGATCTTCCGGTTTTCAAAAATCCGGCGGAATTGGAGTTTGCCCGAATTCTCGATATGTATCATATAGACTGGAAATATGAGCCCAAGACGTTCCCGGTTGAGTGGGATGCCGAGGGCAATGTGACGCTCGCCTTCAGCCCTGATTTCTATCTGACCAAATTTGATACCTATCTGGAGCTGACTACAATGAACCAGAAATACGTGACCGAGAAAAACAAAAAAATGAAAAGGGTGCGTGAACTCTATCCCGGCACCAATGTCAAAATCGTATATAAGAAAGATTTCTATTCTCTGATTGAGCGTTTTAAAACGGGCAGTGATTCTTAGGGGGTACACGGATGGCGGAATTCAAACAGCGTAGAATTGTTTATACGGCAGAGGATTTGCGGACGAAAGTTACCGGGATAGGACGGCAGATCAGCGTCGATTATGCGGGGAAAGATCTCGTAGTGGTTGGCGTCCTTAAGGGCTCTCTGTATTTCTTTGCCGATCTGACACGTGCCATTGATATCCCGATCGGGGTCGATGTGATTGCAATCGGAACCATTCCCAATACGACAAGCCAGACAGGCATCGTCAGGATAACCAAGGATCTCGATCTGGACATTACCGGGAAGCACGTTCTGATTATTGAGGATATCATCCGCACAGGACTGACAACGGCATACCTGGTTCAGAGCCTCGAAGCCCGCAAGCCCGCAAGCATCAAAGTCTGCTCTCTTCTTGTGAATCCCGACCAGCAGTTGATCAATGTACCGATTGCCTATTCAGGATATGAGATTTCCGATGCCTGGCTGATCGGGTACGGCATGGATGTCCATGAACAGGGACGCAGTCTCCCGTATATCGCAGAGTTGGAGCGAAAAAGCGTCTGATCTTAATCCTTTCTCACAACAAAAAAAGCAGCTGTTATGGCTGCTTTTTTCTCGGAGCTCTATTCCGAAAAAGGAAATAAAAGGGCTCCAGCGAACCTTTTTGAAATTTCTATCACTTTCAGCTGCCCTTTGTCTTGCGATTTATATTTAGTCTTGCTTTTGAACCTTTTCCTATCCGGAGCTACTCGGTCTGAACTTTCGTTCCAGCCTTTCTTCCTTCAGTTACTGATTCATTCTCTTAACTTGCGACTTGTTTTCACTTTCATGATTCGTCAATCGCTTTTCGCATTCCCGCATCGTAGATGGGGCGGCACACTTACTTGGGATTGATTTTCTTTGGTATTCCCTGGAGCTTGATTTGATTATAGCATATTTGCTGTATCTGTCAAGTCGCTTTGCACATATTTTCTAAATAATCACTCATAATTTTGTGCAATATCACCGAACACAGGACTACTTTGAGTGATCAACGTAGTCCATTACATAAATATTTTTGGGATCTGCTTTTCCTACATAATCGAAACAAGTACCACAAAGGCAATCAACGAAAAAAGAACATGCAGTGAAATAGTGTTCAGTATTATCGGCGTCTGCTTCTCTGACGATTCCCCCATATAGATCGGAATCACAAAAGGCGGCGGGAGTAGGAACATCGTATATACGGCAAGCTGAAAACTTTTGTCCAGATGCAGCGCCTTGTTAATCAGGAAAGTGTTTAAAAGGAACGCAATGCCCATAAGTATACACATGCGGAGCAGAACAGTAAGAAGCGGTTTCCGTATGTTTTTCGCCTGCATATGAAGTTCATAACCGATAACGATACAGATAAGAGGCTGCGTCATGCTTCCGAGAAGCTTCAGCGTATCAGTAAATGCCCCCGTGATCGGGTAAGCCGATGCGGCTGCAAAGAGTCCTGTGCTCCCAACCAGAATTCCCAGAATAATGGAGAGGATAATGGGCGACAGGATAAAGCCTTTGGCCAGCTTGCTGACCGATGTCTTCTCCCCGCTTTGACTCTGGAGAAAAGCAACCAGTACAAAAAAGACAAACACGACCTGGCCAACATCGATAATTGCAAATTTGTATGTGTTCTGGGCTCCAAAAAACGAAGTAAACAGCGCATATCCCATCATCCCAGCTTCAAACCCGGCGAAAAGCGCGGGGTAAAATTTATTGTCCGGACTTAAGACCTTCCTGAAACCGATGCCGACAAAAAGCATCAGCAGGCATACAGCGAAAACACACACGAAGATCCACAGATAATTACTCTGAAATATGGTTCCCGCAAATGTAAGAAAAAGTGTCGCAGGCAGTGCAATGTTAACAACAATCTTCTTTAGATCATCAACTGTGGTTTTTTTAATTAACCCGGTCCGCCGAAGAAAGATCCCCAGAAGTATGAGAAGAATAACAGGAAGGGCTTTGATAATAACAATATAGACCTGCGGCATGACGTCTCCTCCACCTTATGACTATCTGCTTATGAATTCTGTCCTTGTATAGTAGCACGAATCATTACTTTTTAACCAACAAAATAGTCTTGCATGCCGCTCGAAAATTTATACTTTGGACATATATCAGAAAATGTTCGTAATATAATATAAACATTGAAATCTGTCATCAATCGAGTGTATACAATCGGCATACAGGGATAAGGATACAGCGATGATTCATTATGTTTTTCCTGAAGAGAATGAACAGGCCCAAGCGGATAACGGGTTCAAAGAGATCGGTGAACAGGAATCCTATGCTGATTCCTTACCCGTTGATGAAACCTGTAAGAATTCTGTGAGATTCCTGACTGCTCAGCTTGAAGAAGCCGGTCCGGATGAACGCAGCCGCAAACATTTTTCAGAGTCGCTTCTGATGCATGCAATTATGAATAATTCTCTTGATGCAATATATGTCAAAGATCTTGATTCGAAATTTGTCCTCAACAGCATGGTACATGCACATCAGTTTAATCTTGCTGACCCTGTGGATATGGTCGGCAAGTGCGACCTGGATTATTTCCCGTCCGCTTTTTCGATACAGGCGTTTCTCGACGAACAGGAAATTATCCGGAGCGGAAAGCCTCTGATCGGCCAGATTCAAAAATTCGGGACGGAGCCCGGCAGCATAACGTGGTATTCCGCTTCCAAATATCCTCTATTTGATGAGGACGGCAATATCATCGGCACATGGGGTACATCAACAGAGATCACCAAACTTAAGCAAGTTGAAGAAGCTCTTGCCTATGCGAATAATGAGCTCAAAAAGCTCGCTGGAATTGATGATTTATCCGGCTTACATAACAGGAGGAATTTTTATACACTGCTCAACAGCGCGATCAAAAAACATGCCGAGAATATTGAGCTTGGTTTACTGTGTACGTTTTCTCTTGTCGCCCTTGATATTGATCACTTCAAGACGGTTAACGACACACTCGGGCATCTCGACGGTGATGAAGCCATACGCCATATTGCCAGGTTACTGCTTAATAACTGCCGTTCGACGGATACGGTCTTCCGTATTGGCGGAGATGAATATGCGATTCTCCTTCTTGACACCGATTTAACGGCCGCCAAAGAACAGTCCGAACGAATTCGACTGGTAATCGAAACAACCCCTCTTATTATTAAGGGCCAGCCGCACCAGCTCACGGTAAGTATGGGAGTTGCCTGTATTGACGGCCACCACGACCTGAACGAATTTGTCCATGACGCAGACTGCCGCCTCTATCATTCCAAACGGCAGGGCAGGAACCGTGTAACCTGAATATCTCACAGCAGCCGTAATTCCTGCGCGTCCCGCGACTATTCGGGAGCGCACCATGAATGCAGCTCTTTTTATTCTTCTGCTTCCAGATATGCATGAATTTCCGCGATCGTACTCCGTATCGCTTCTTTTGCATCTTCTTCCTGCGTTAGATCAATCATTTTCCCAAGATATTCGACAGTCCTGTCCCAGTCCCCTGTCATGTCACTGCAGAATGCTGATAATTCCAGGACAGAACGGCTGTCCGCATCTGCTGCAGGACATTTTTCCAAAAGAATACGGGCTTTGTCAAAAGCCGCAAGATGGTAGAGACAGTAGGCTGCGTAATACACGGCATCGGGAGTTTCACTGATCCTTCGGGCGGCATTGAACCATGAAAGTGCCTCAAGATACTCTTCCTTCTCAAAGAACCGGAATCCTTTTTGAATGAGATCCTCCCGGGTTTCTGACGCGGCTTCCTGCGGCAGCGCATCGATCATTTCCTCTGTCAGTACAAAGTTAACCCGCGGACCATCGTATGATTCAATATATTTCACGACCTCCGGAATCAGTTCATTCTGTGCGTAAGGCGAATCTGCAAACCAGATGTCGCTGCGGCCAAACCCTTTTCCTTTACCGGCTTTCACAGCACTTTCTATCTTGAAAGTCCGTTGACTCTCGGGCAGCAGATAACAGTCCCCGGACCGGGCTGCAAAAAAATAGTCCAATTCGTATTCCGGGTTGGTAAACGATGGCTGGTACTGCTCTTCCCTGTAAAGCAGGGCATTCTTATACCATCCGACGATTCTGGCTGTGTTTTTGTCTTTAAAAGCGCACCATACGACAAGAACGCCTCCGGTGGTACAGTCCTGATCAGACACCGTTTCAAAAGTCCCTGCAAGATGGTCCGGAAGAATAAGATCTCCTTCGTTCATGACATACCCATAGCACTTGCCGTTGTATTCGCTGAAATTGAAAATGTCGGCGCCGGCTGCCTGCTCAGAAACATAAGCACCACAGTATTTCGGTTTGTCGCTATCCGTAATTCCCTGATATTTCTTCATCCATACAATGTTGCAGAATAGAATTTTCATTGTTTTCCCCCATATCCTCAGTAGCTAAGACCATAACCTTTCGCGAACTGCAGATCAGCGCCTGCTGTTCCGATATCATTGACGTCCTTATACCATGGCATCGGTATTTTGCCTGAAAAACCGGTTTCACCGGTATGTACGGACGCAATGCCGCCACCCTCTGTTCCGGGCAGATAACACATGACGACCGCATCCCACTCGTCAATGTATTCATCGATCACGACCTGTCTTCCTGCTACGATGAGAGTTACCGTCGGTTTATTCAAAGAGTATACCATGGAGATCGCATCGCTGTTGCCGGGTAAAGCGGTTGTTCCAGTAAGTGACATGTCGGCTGAGTCGCCTTCAAATTCCGCATATGGTATTTCACCGACCGCAAGTATAACGACATCTGCTTCATCTGCGTGATTCGGATCGGTTATAATTTCGATATTATTCGCATCGGCATAAGCCTTCAGTCCTTCAAGAATAGTCGTACCTTCCGTGATTTTGCCGCCGTTCATCTGATCCGTCAGTCCCTGCCAGGTTTTGGTCCAACCGCCGCACTGCACGCCGATATCATCAATCGCAGGTCCTGTGACAAATATCTTCTGTCCTTTTTTGAGCGGCAGGATGTTATCCTGGTTTTTAATAAGAACCAGGGATTTTTCAACAAGCTTTCCGGCGATTTCCCTGTACTGCGCGCTGCCAAGGATATCAACCTCGGTTTTGAGGTTATCCATATATGGATCTTCAAAAAGTCCCATGTCGAACTTCACGGTAAGGATGCGGCCGACGGCATCATCAACACGATCCTGCGGGATACTCCCATCGTTAACTCCATTGATTATGGCTGAACAGGCTTCGGAATATTTATAAGGCTCCATCAGCATGTCAACGCCGGCGTTAACCGCAAGTGCCACGTTCTGCTTAAAATTGTCTCCGCTCAATCCGGCGGTAGCTTCCCAATCCGAGACAATGAATCCCTTGAATCCGAACTCGGTTTTAAGTACGTCGGTGAGATAATATGTGTCTTCCGACATCTTCGTTCCGTTGAAGGAGCTGAAAGAAGCCATGATCACTTTCACCCCGGCATCAACAAGCGCTTTGTACGGTGCCAGATGGAGCGCTCTGAATTGTTCCTCTGTAAGCTGCGTGTCTCCGCGGTCAATCAGGTTATTACCTTCTCCTGTGCCGAAGACAGTTCCGCCGTCGCCTGCATAATGTTTGGCTGTAGCCGCAATTCCATGGTCTGTCTGTCCCTTGAGATACGCCGCTGCTAAGGAAGATACGATCATAGAATCACTGGAATAACTCTCATATACTCTTCCCCATCTCGGATCCTGAGCCACCGCAACGCATGGGGAAAAATTCCAGAGCGTGTGAGTCAGCTTCATTTCTTCGGCAACGGCCGCACCCATGTCATACATAAGTGCAGGGTCATTTGCGGCGCCCAAGCCGATATTCTGAGGGAAAATCACTGCCCCATTTACGTTGGAATGCCCATGGACAGCGTCTATTCCATATAGAAAAGGAATCTGAAGTCTTGTCTGCATAGCTCCGTCCTAGTACATCTCCACCATACTCTGCCATGCATCGATTGAATTATCATCCGGTACGGCACCGCCTCCGGACAGCACGGAGCCAAGGCCTAAGCCTGTCATATCCGCAGCAGTTACATCACCGATGACACCCTGTACCATCTGACCGGCCTTCTCTTCCAGTGTCATGCGGCCAAGTAAGTCGGCAGCCCTCTCCTTGGTTGAAAGTGTCGAATCCAAATACGGATAGCCGTTTACCGCCCCCGCAGCGGAGTCCTCCGTTGAAACGGCTGCATTTGTTGAATCCGGATTTGTTCCGGTTTCCTTTATGGTAGTTGATTCTTTGGCTGCGGTGGAATCAATTGTCGAGGATGTACCTTTACCGCTGCACCCTGCCAGGGAAAAGACCATAATCAAAGCAACACATAAAGAAATGATTCTCTTCATACCTGTTCTCCTCGTTTCACCGTTCAAATCATATTCGAAAATAAATTTCCCATGATACTTTAACAATATAACACTTTAGAAATTCATTGTGCAAATCGTTTCGCGCAATTGCAGAAACATCCGGGATTAAAGCGAAATCCTTCTGATATCCGTCTATTGCCAAACGTCCCCCTGTATATTATTGTGTAAATGAAGTTTGGTAGGAGTGATAAATATGAAAAAATGCCTTAGCTGCGGAAATTCATATGAAGATACGGAGAAGTATTGCCCCTGCTGCGGAAACGCCGCGGGTGCCGATGCCATGCCAAACCCCGTTGACGCGCAGCAGCCAATTTGGGTTACCCAAAGTTTGAATCAGCTTCATAACGGGCCTTTAGATGAATCTTTCCTCGAAGTGCCGGTCAGTGAAGATTTTGCTTCCCGGCAAAATCCTCCCGGAAATTATTTGAAGTCCAATTCTAAGTACAGCGACTCTGTCGATACAGATATTTTTGATGAGATTGCCGACTCAGCGTCAACGATTTACTCCAGCATGTCACCCAAAGCCAAAAAAATAATAATTTCCCTTATTATCGGGACGCTCTTATCGCTCATCCCATTTATTTATGTTGCGTGCTCTTACAATGCAGGCCCGACTGCCGGCAGCAAAAGTCAGGTCACCATATCGAATATCCTGCTCCCCAACTGAGTATGTTTTGACACCTGAAGTTTCTGTTGGCATAGAGAATAAAACGCGCAAAAACCATTTATTCAGGAGAGTCGTCCCTTAAAATCCTGATATCCAAAGCTTCGGATCAGTTTGACATTTCTATCCTGATCGACGACTGCAATCGAAGGCAGGGCGATGCCATTGAAAGTATTGTTTTTGACCATGGAATAGATGGCCATATCACAGAAAACAAGCCTGTCCCGGGGCTGAAGCGGACGGTCAAACGAATAGTCTCCAATGACGTCCCCCGCGAGACATGTCGGTCCGCCCAGACGATATGTGTATGCTTTTTCGGAAGGCAGTCCCGCACCGGTGATCTGCGGCCGGTAAGGCATCTCGAGTACATCCGGCATATGGCAGGCAGCGGACGCATCAAGGATTGCAATATTCATGCCATTATAAAGAAGATCCACCACTTCGCTCACAAGATATCCCGTATTCATGGCGACAGCTTCTCCCGGTTCGACATAAACCTGCACATGATAGGTGTTTTTGAGCCGGTTCAACGTGCTTATCAGCAGCTCAACATCATAGTCTGCGCGCGTTATGTGATGCCCGCCGCCGATATTGAGCCATTCCATCTGATGAAGGTATTTGCCGAATTTGGCTTCGACGGCCTCTAGTGTTGCTGCAAGTGCATCCGCATTCTGCTCACAAAGCGTGTGGAAATGAAGCCCGCTTATTCCCGTGAGCTGGTCCTCCCTGAACTGATCCAAAGTGACACCGAGCCGGGATAAAGGGGAACATGGATCATATATGCCGTGTTCCTGTGTGGAGCATTCCGGGTTGATACGGATTCCGCATTTTTTGCCGGATGCAATGGCGCGCACACGGAATTTCTCCCATTGTGTGAAAGAATTGAAACTGATGTGGCCGCAGACTGCAAGGATTTCACCGAACTCCCCTTCCGTATAGGCAGGCGAAAAGATATGTGTCTCCCTGCCCATCTCCTCCGATCCGAGCTTCGCCTCATAAAGGCCGCTTGCCGTCGTCCCGTTAAGGTATTTCCCGATGAGCGGATAGAAATGAAACATCGAGAAGGCTTTCTGCGCAAGAAGAATGCGGCAGCCGGTCCGGTCCGCCACACTCTTAAGAACCTCCAGGTTATGAATCAGCAACTTTTCGTCCACGACATAATACGGTGTGGAAAGCTGATTCAAATCAAAATCAATGCCAGTATTCTTTTCAATGCTCATCCAATAATCCTAACATCTATCATTTCGTTAATCCACAAGAGCAGGCGTGAAGCTTTCCTGCCACGGAAGGCCCCATTCACTAAGCGCCGCCATGAACGGATCCGGATCAAATTCCTCTATGTTGTGTACTCCCGGTCTTTGCCATGTCCCGTTCATCACGAGCATTGCGCCGATCATCGCCGGAACACCCGTAGTATAGGAGATGGCCTGGGATCCGACTTCCCGGTAACATGCCTGATGATCACATACGTTGTAAATATAATATGTCTTCGGTTTGCCGTCCTTTATTCCCTGAAAAATACATCCGATGTTGGTTTTGCCTTTGGTACGCGGTCCGAGGGATGCCGGATCCGGAAGGACGGCTTTCAGGAATTGGAGCGGGACAATCATTTGTCCGTTAAAATCAATCGGCTCAATCGATGTCATGCCGACATTCTCCAGGCACTTCAGGTGTGTCAGGTAACTCGGCCCGAACGTCATAAAAAAGCGGATGCGCCTGATGCCCGTGATATTCAGTGCCAATGATTCAAGTTCTTCGTGATGCAGAAGATACATATCTTTCATCCCGATTTCCGGAAAATCATACTCTCTCTTAATTTCCATCGGCTCTGTCTCTACCCAATGTCCGTTCTCCCAATAGCTGCCTTTAGCCGTGATCTCGCGGATATTGATCTCCGGATTAAAATTGGTCGCGAAAGGATACCCGTGGTCGCCTGCATTTGCATCGAGAATATCAATATAGTTGATTTCGTCGAACTGGTGTTTCAGGGCATAGGCGGAAAAAACACCGGTAACACCGGGATCAAAGCCGCTTCCGAGAAGCGCCGTGATTCCGGCCTTTTCAAAACGTTCCCGGTACTCCCACTGCCATCTGTATTCGAATTTCGCATCGTCAAGGGGTTCATAATTTGCCGTATCGACATAATGCGTCTTTGTAGCCAGGCACGCATCCATAATGGTCAGGTCCTGATAAGGAAGAGCAAGGTTAATGACAACATCCGGATTAAATTGATTGATCAGTGCAACCAGTTCGTCCACATGATCCGCATTGACCTGAGCCGTACTGATTTTGGTCCTGCCGCCGTCCAGTTTGGCCTTGATCGCGTCACACTTTGATTTGGTTCTGCTGGCTATGCAGATCTCTTCAAAAACATCGCTGTTTTGACAGCATTTGTGAATGGTTACACCCGCAACACCGCCGCAGCCAATTATTAATGCCTTGCCCATATCAAATACCTCCAAAATGTCTAAGTAGCAATATAGCATAAAACCCCGATCATTTCTTCATAAAGCTTTCATTTTACTTCACTGACAAATGAAGCCTCATTCACGATTTCTTTATGAAAGTACCGTCATCAATCTGCTGAAAGGCCAAAATAAGTTCTTCCCGGGTATTCATAACAATCGGTCCGCCCCAGGCGACCGGCTCTTTAAGCGGAGCCCCCGAAAACAGGAGAAACCGCATTCCTTTTCCTGAAGCCCTTGCAAACAGGGCATCTCCCTCGTTAAAGAGCACCGCTCTTCTGCTGTACAGCAGCATATCCTCAGTCTTCGAAAACCAGCCCTCACCCTCAATGATATATACAAAAAGTGTGCTGTCCCTATTAGTTTCTATTTTGATACTGGCTTCCCCCTGCATATCCACGTCCAAAAATGTCATATCGACATAGCTGCCCTGTGCAGCACCGGCCCGGCCTTTGTACTGCCCGGCAATGATCCCGATCGTGCAGCCGTCTTCTTCTATTTTCGGAACCATGTCCGCCCGGATATCGTGATATTTCGGATCCGTCATTTTATCTTTTTTCGGCAGGTTCAGCCAGAGCTGAACCCCCAGCATGCGGTCGGCTGCCTGCGGCATTTCCTGATGAAGGATGCCGCCTCCCGCTGTCATCCACTGACAGTCGCCATCCAGGATACTGCCCTTATTTCCAAGACTGTCACCGTGTTCAATATCACCGTGAATGAGGTACGTAACCGTCTCAATCCCGCGATGCGGATGCCATGGGAAGCCCTTAATGTAATCAGCAGGGTCTGTTGCATCAAAAGCATCCATCATCAAAAATGGATCAAAATCTTCAACATCAGGATGTCCTACCACTCTGACAAGCTTAACACCCGCTCCGTCATATTGCGTTGTTCCCGTAACGATTCTGCGTATTGTTCTTAGCTGCATACTTTTTCCTCACTTTCTTTTTCTTTCTGTTCACGGATAAATCTCTTTTTGGCCGGATCGCGCTCTCTTTTGTGAAAGGCACTTACCAGAGGAACGTAACCATATTTTTGCAGGAGGTCGTACGGCACCTGCTGAAAACTCTTTTTACTGTGTCTGCCATCGGCCAGGTACCTCGCCCAGAGCTGAAAATACTGATCGATTGTCTTAATTCCCTCTGTCCTGTTAATGAGCGGAAAATACCAGCGGCTCCAGGTTAGTTCATCGTCTTCCTTGCCGCTACCGTAAAACTTATACTGAAACTTGCGGATAAGGGCACGAACAGCACGTTCCGTTGATGCGTCTTTAGAAATTTTCCAACGGTAAAGCTTGCGGGAAGAGCGGGAAATTTTGCCTTTCATCTTCTGAATAGTCGCTGCGGACAGATCGACCACCCCTTTGTGACAGGAGAGTCCGAGAAACTCCCATCTGCCGCCGGGCGGGACAATCCGCGTCTTACCCTCGTTGAGGATAAGCCCCCTGTCTGCAAGGCTCCGGCGGGTTTTTTCGTAAATCTCAGAAACATTCTCCGGAAGACAGAAAAGGATCAGATCATCGGAATACCGGCCATACACAGGCACCCATTTCCTCGCTTCCCCGTCAAAATCAGACAGATACAGATTGGCAAGGAGAGGCGCCAGGGGCATCCCGGCCATGACTCCTTTATTAAAATCATTTTGTATTTCCCCGTTCACAATAACACACGGATCCAACAAAATTCCGGACAGGGCTGTCAGCACTTCCGGGTATTGTGCCAATCGCTTATTTAAAACCCCGATCATATTTTCCGTAGGGATACTGTTGAAATAATTGGTTATATCAAGACGTATGCAGCTGTATTCTTCTTTGTATTTGCGGACAATAGAACGAAAAGCACCATGTACACAGTAGCCCGGGCGAAAAGCCAGGCAGCACGGAAGAAGTCCCAGACTGCATCGGGACAGGCAGTAGTTAATTGCTTTGAGGACAAGTTGATCTTCAGGCGGGAAAATATAGATGGTACGTTTTTTGTCTGTACCCATTTTGTTAATCTGACAACGTTCCGGAATACCAAGACGGATTTCACCGCAAAGGAACTTTTCCGCGCGCTGTATGACTTCTGATGAATTCATTATAATTCCAATATCTGCCTGCTGTGCAATTTGTTCGTCGAGGTAAGCCGCCAGTTCCTGACTATCGATCTGCAATAGGAATTTCATGTATTCCCCCCTGCGCTGCCAGGCAGGAACTGTCACCTGTTCGGACAAAAAGATGACAGCCCCCATTCCTTGCCCTGATCCGAAGAACCTTTTGAAATTGCTGTAAGCAATACCGGGTTGAACCTGAAGTCTCTACCTCCAAAGAATGTTATGCTGCAGGCTTCCCCCTGTCGGAGGTACTTACGTATCTTCGGAATGTTATTGGAATATTTTATATTATAACACAAAGAAGATTGAACAAAGTAAAGATATTAGTCCCCCTCAAAAGAAACAACAGCATTCCGTTTATGCTTTTCGAATCCTGATTATTCTTCTTTTGACAGGAAAATCATGATTTTTTCCCACGCCTGCCGGGTCTCTATGAACTGGCTGTAATGCTTTTTTACATTTGCATGAAACCGTTCCAGTTCTTTGTCAATATCCATGAAGTCATCCCGCCCGAAATAGGCACAGATCCGGGGCAGTGTGGCGTGCAGGTTTTCGCGCATCTGACGGATTTTGTCTTCATACTCATCTCTTTGTGTTATGTAAAGAAGCAGCGGCTTATACCGGATCCATCCGATACATGCCTTGAAAAAGCGCGTGACAACAGCCTTGCTGTCAGTCCTGATATACATCAGCTGGATTGGCAGAACGCCGTCCATAAGGTGGCTGTAAGTGGAAAACCCATCATGAAAAGTATAGCACGGAATGCGCATCACCTTGCGGTCGCTCAAACACGTACTGAGGAAAGTATCTTCTCCCCTTGCACCCGGCGGATTGTAGAACGGGCTTACTCTTGGCGGCTGTGTGAGGTTGATGCCGAGATTGGCCCCCGATATGAACTTTGTGTGGTTCACTTCCTGAACTTCTTCCGCTTCATCTGTCATGAGGATTTTGACATCAGCGTAGGTGGCACCTCCATTTTTCATAAGAGCGGAAATGCTGTCCCAATTAACAATGTCATTACTGATTGCTTCGATAAACAGCCGGAAATCCGACTCCGGTAATGTATCGTTAAAGGAAAGATATGGAATAGGAGAAATATATCCGCAATGGTGGCCGTTCGTTATGTCGGCATCCGGGATATGACTCAAATGATCGGCTATCACTCGCTGTCCGCCCCATACGGCAGTCGCACGTGTTTTGGTGACGGCCATCGGATATTCATCATCATCCAGAAAAAGCAGATAATCCAGTTTGTTTTTGACTGCTCCGTAAAGGATGGAATTTCGTTTGCCTGCGTACCCTCCGCCAAAAAGCAATTTCGCTTCTTTTTCAGTGATTACATCCTCATCAATCAGGTAATCGACTTCCTTGGCAATTGCCTTGCTGCTGTAAAAGTATGTCTTGTGGATTATATCGCGGACGTCCCTGCTGATATTGGTATAATCTTTAATTTTCGTGTTGGTGTATTCCAGGTCATATGCGACTAACAGATCTAATTCAACATTATCTTTACCGGTCATCTCGCTTTCCAACCAGCCATATACATACGTTTTCAGGACCTTTTGAAAACTTCTGCGGCCTGTGGCAAATCCAATGCCAACCTTAACTGTTTTGTCCTCTTGCACTTAGTTTGTCCCTTTCACTGTGATGTTTATTAAAGCATACATTCCAATTATAACTTAGTGTGTTGGGTTATGCAAAGTTCTGTTTTCACATGAAAAGGGTCCTGTTTTCATTGCGAATATGTCTATTTTCCATATAAAAATGATGATATTGATATACTATTTGATATGTTTTGTCATATAATGATGTCAATGAACTTCAAACACGAATGTTTTTCCAAGAGACTGAAAGCGGCGCATATCTGCGGATACATAGCGGGAGGCATAAATGAGTTTGAATTCTTCCCAATCCAGCAAATCGAATTCGCTGTCCAATGTTTTTCCCTCCAACGAGGAAACTGCTGTTCTCTCTGACTCACAGCTGATTCGAACAATTATGAACAATTCCCAGGATACTATATATTTTAAAGATATAGATTCCAGGTTTATTTTAAACAGCAGGGCGCATGCCCTTCAGTTTGGTTTGTCTGATCCTGCCGGCCTGAAAGGCAAAAGTGATTTGGATTATTATCCTGAATCTTTTGTAAGAAAGGCGATTCAGGACGAACAGGAAATCATGCGTACCGGACATCCGATCATTGGAATTGTCGAAAAATGGGACCGCGATAACGGCACTTCCATCTGGTTTTCCGCATCGAAATATCCTCTTTACAATGATCTCGGCCAGATCGTGGGAACATGGGGTACATCCCGTGATATCACCGAACTCAAATCGACAGAACTGCAGCTCGAGCGCGTCAACGCCAGACTCGAGCAGGCCAACGCAAAACTTCTGGAGCTTGCGGTGATTGATGAATTATCAGCACTTTATAACCGCAGGAATTTTGATGATATTTTACTGAAAACATTCAAGATATATCAGCGGCTGCGCGACCGGGGCCTGCCCGCAGATTTCTGCCTGCTTATTTTGGATATAGATGACTTCAAGATGATTAATGATACCTACGGGCATCTCGATGGAGATACCGCCATCAAATACATAGCCAATCTTCTGACGGCTCATGCAAGAGCTTCGGATACCGTCTTCCGTTACGGGGGAGATGAATATGCGCTTATCATGCCGGACACCAATCATGCCGGCGGAGTCGAGCTGTCCGAGCGCCTGAGAACAATTGTCGAACATAATCCTTTGCATCTGGGCGACAGCCTGGTCAATATGACCGTCAGCGTAGGTATTTCCACCTATGACTCCCATACGGAGCCCAAGCAGATGATTCTTGAAGCAGATAATAATCTTTACGCGTGCAAGCATGAAGGCAAAAACCGCGTTAAATAATGCCCCGCTGCACGGTCTGTTCCGGTCTTAATCATGTAAAAATTTCAGGTATATCATTCCCTCTTTTCCGAAGTATAATTGAATTGTGAGGGCAAAACACAATTCTGACAACTTTGGGTTGTATCTTGGGATCGGAGAATGCATATGAACAAAAGGAGCCTTACCAGGATTCTCATCGCTGCCGGTGCTTTTTACATTTTGTATCTCACAGCCACAATTTATCAATCCAATTTCTGGGGTAACGTTCTGGCTCCGATTTGCGATTTGCTTTCTTTCGGTGTTTTGTTTTTTACCTTTTGGAAGGCCAACAAGGCCGATTTCCGGCGATATATCTGGCTGTCTTTCAGCCTGGCTTCTCTATCATGGGCACTGGCGGATATTTTGTGGGCCGTTGATGCTATTGTTCTGGCAAAGAATCCGGATGATAACCAGTTCATTCTTCTGCTGTATTTTGGAACAAATATTTTTCTGATAATCGGACTTTTCATTTTCACGGCAAAAACCATTACAAAATGGAACGCCCTCCAGTTATTTGTTGATGCTGCAGCCATATCCATATCCTGTCTTTTTTTGATCTGGATTCTCTTTTTCGATAAGGATCTGAATAATATCGGTCTGGTCGTCAAAGACGGCTGGGTTTCCGTAGTCAGTATAATAATTGATTTCGCAACCTTCATCGGAATTGCGGTATGGTATTTATCTTTGCGAGCCGGCAAAATTCATTACATTTTGAAAATTATTGTAGGATTTATTGTTTTATATTCAGTTAATGACATCGTTTATTACTATTTGTATTTCAAAAATCTGTACATCCCGAATTCCCTTATTGATGCCCTATATATGGCCGCCCTGCTTGGTATTGCAATCAGCGCCTGTATGGTACCGGTTACCTATTTCGAAGAAGATACACTGCGATCAGGCGTCAGCAATATGGGATATACCCGCAGGGGGCTGCTCCTGTTTTTAATGCCGCTGGCTGTCATTCTGAAGGAAGGGATTATTCTCTCCGATCTGTTTATGTGCGGTCTTATTATTACTTCCCATAATGCGGTCAGCCACTTCATACAGTCCTCATTTTTGAATGCACAGTTGCTGGATCGTGAAAAATCAATCAATCTCGATCTTGAAAGAAAAATTGCGGAGCGCACCAAAGAGCTTGTGGAGAAGAATACCCAACTCGATTTCCTTTCGAATAAGGATACGGTGACTAATCTCTATAACCGCCGCTATTTTTTGCAGGAAATGGAAAAAACCTTGCTGCGGCTGGGGGCGGACGAAAAAATCGCCCTTGCTTTTCTGGATCTTGACCGGTTTAAAACGATCAATGATTTATATGGACACTATATCGGTGATCAGATTCTGATTGAACTTGCTAAAAGACTCACTGCTTTCGAAAAACCCAACACCATAGTTGCCCGCCTTGGCGGAGATGAGTTTGTAATTGCTTTTGATGGGAAATTCACGCAGCATGATGCAGAAGACAAACTTGGGCAGGTCATACTGAAATGCTTTGAACCGATACAGGTAGGCGAATATATTTTTGAAGTCACGGTAAGTGTTGGCATTTCCATGTATCCGGTAGATGCCGACAGTCTGGACCGGCTTCTCCGTAACGCTGACATGGCGATGTATCAGGCTAAAAAGGAAGGTAATAACAAGATTATTATATTTAACGATATCCTTAATCAAAAAAACCGAGATAAGAACAAAATAGAAATCAATCTGAAAAAAGCAGATTTTGACAACGAATTCATGCTCCACTATCAGCCTCAATTTACCATACCGGGAAAAAAGCTTATCGGAATGGAGGCTCTTCTTCGCTGGAATTGTCCCGGAAATGGCTTTATAAGTCCGGCAGAATTCATCCCGATTGCAGAAGAAATCAACTCGATAATCCCGATTGGAGATTGGGTTATGACTCATGCCGTCAGTCAGATAGCCCAGTGGAACCGGCAGTATAATACCAATCTGAAAATGGCTGTTAATGTCTCGCCGAAACAATTAGATACGGCCGATTTTTCCCGGCAGATTTTATCCGTCCTTGCTTTTGAGGGAATACCACCGGAATGGATTGATATTGAAATCACGGAAGGCGTGGCGCTGGAGGGCAGCTACAAGATCAGTAAGATTGCCGAGCAGTTCAAGGGAACCGGTATTACCATCTCAATCGATGATTTCGGAACCGGTTATTCTTCTCTGAGCTATCTTAAGATGTTTCCATTTCATCGTGTGAAAATTGCGCTGCAGTTGATAGATAATATTCTCTTCGACCGTTATGATCTGCAGATTGTACGTTCGATCCTGCTTCTGGCCGAGTCAATCGGTGTGGATTGTATCGCAGAAGGTGTGGAGACACAGGAACAGTTCGACCTTCTTCACGGTCTGGGCTGCAGGCAGATGCAGGGATATTATCTCGGCAGGCCGGTACCGGCAGCCGAATTCGAAAAACGTTTTCTGGAGCCGAATTGATCAGTCATCCAGTTCAACT
>JGI24146J20443_1000663_pt1 | contig 25392 bp, 25 predicted proteins | sample BarGraIncub1131A_FD_20443 | JGI IMG/M metagenome (IMG submission 20443) | reverse complement strand
TGCTGCAGTAGGTATTCCATTAAGTGATGTATTGAAGAAAGCATATTTTGTTGAAGATATAGAACTATCTCCGGTTGCTTGTGCATATGCAAGAGCCAGAGGTGCAGATAGGATGTCCTCTTTCGGTGATTGGGCTGCTATAAGTGATATTGTTGATTTACCTACCGCAACTATTTTAAAGAAATCTGTATCAGATGGAGTAATTGCCCCAGGGTATACAGATGAAGCCTTAAAACTTTTAATGAAAAAGAAAAAAGGAAATTATTGCATTATTAAAATAGATTCTAATTATCAACCAGAGGATATAGAAAAGAGAGAGATATATGGCATAACCTTTGAGCAGAAAAGAAATAATATTCAACTAAAACAGGAGATGCTTAATAATATAGTAACTGATAATAAAAATATCACAGAGGATGCAAAACGTGACTTACTTATTTCAATGATAACATTAAAATATACTCAGTCTAATTCTGTTTGTTTTGTTTTAGATGGTCAAATAATTGGTGTCGGTGCAGGACAGCAATCCCGTATACATTGTACAAGATTGGCTGCAACAAAAGCAGATATATGGTATTTAAGGCAACATCCTAGTGTCCTTAATTTATCTTTCAAAGAAGGTATTTTAGGGCCGAATAAAGATAATGTTATTGATCAATATCTTAGAGATGACGTTACAACTGTAGAGATGAGGGAATGGGGTGAAATCCTTAATGAAGTACCTAAAAGATTAACAAAGGAAGAAAAAGCCACATGGATATCCAATTTATCAGGGGTATCTTTCGGATCTGATGCGTTTTTCCCATTTAGAGATAATATCGATAGGGCATTTCAGAGTGGTGTAAAATATATTGTCCAACCAGGTGGCTCATTAAGGGATGACATGGTAATAAAAGCATGTAACGAGTATAATATAGCAATGGCTTGTTCGAATATAAGATTATTTCATCATTAATAATTTGAATTAAAACAGACTATATAGTATGATATACTACATAGTCTGTTTTATCGGTTGGACAAACTGAAGTTTGATTCCAAGAAATTTGTTTCTAGGGTGGGAAACTCTTATTTGAGTTACCCACCTTTTATTTTTTGTTTACATAATGGTTGAAATATATTTGTAACTAGTACTATGAGGAGGGATTGTATTAAAAATCAGTTTGCAATTTTTTTAGTATCTATTTTAGAAGGGATAAATATATGATTAATTTTTTAGAAATGATTACTTTTGTATCAACATTATTAGGATTTGGCATATTATTAATTTCGTTTTTAGAATTAAGAAAAACACGGAAAAAACTTGATAAGTTGAGTGAAAAAGACTCTTTTACAGAGAGTGACAAATCATGTATAATAAAATATTATAAATTAAGTATGAGTGGATTTTCTTTAATTTCACTTATGCAGTTAATTAACATATTTTTAAAATAGAATTATCTATTTTAATAGTTTATATAACTTTTGTAAATATCTTCAATAAACGTAAATAGTGATTTGCTTCTCTTAAAATATGGTCTATAAGTAAAGGATAATTACTTGTAAATATCCTACAGGATATGACCCCTGATAGAATCATAGTCTTAAACTGTGCTAAAGATTTAATTAATTCCATTGCTCGCAGGGAATGTTCCTTCATAATCCTTGCAAAGAAAAGATGTAATTCCAGTGATTGTCATATGAAATCAGTACTAGATAACATAAGCATCTCCTTAATATAAAATTTCATTCGATATCATTATATTGATTGGATACATAAAAGGTTACTTTTTATTATTAAGTTATAAGTGTAAGGCTTAATCACAAATATTAACTCACTTCATACAATATTGATGTAGATAAAAATTATTGATGAGGTGTAATTAATGGAAACATATTTAAAAGATCCTATGCAAGATATGCCACAAATGGGTGGAATGCAAGGAATGCCACAGATGATGGAGATGCAGAGCATGTATCAGATGATGGGTATGCAGAGTATGTATCAAATGATGAATATGCAGAGTATGTGCCCAATGATGGGTATGCAAGGAATGTGCCCAATGATGGGTATGCAAGGAATGTGCCCAATGATGGGTATGCAAGGTATGAGCCCGATGATGGGTATGCAAGGAATGAACCCAATGATGGGTACCGATGAAATGAGCCAAATGAAGCCTATGGATATGGAAGATGAAAAGAGACAATTTCCTATTCCTATGCTAGTAAATGTGGAACAGTCCTCACCAAACCAAATTCAAATCACCTACGATAGGGATGTTGATGTAAGGCTAGGAATGAAACCTACTAATTATTGGATTAAAGATACAATAAATGTTAGACCAACAGGCATAGCTACCCTAGGTAGAAATGATAATGTGAATGCTGGAAATTCACTTACAAATAGTTTGGTTAAAATAGTACCAAAGAATGGATCAGCAAAAACATTTATATTAACTTTCAATCGAGTTATCCCGAAAGGTGCAGAGTATATGCTAATAATTTGTTATGTGACAGTAAAAGGAGCGCCTCCCTACAGTGGAGATAATGGAATGGCTACTTTTGTAGGTAAATAACTAATAGTTAATTAATGAAAATCATGATGATTATAAATAAGGTAGATATTCATTAGTTTTTAATGAATATCTACCTTATTTACTTATATGCAGAATGTACCAAAGCAAGAACTAAAGTGTTTGCTTTGCGGATGTAACGGTTATTACTAGAACTCTATTTAAGAAAGAAAATTTTTCTTTCATCATATCAAATTCTGAACCTGATTTAATAAATTTTGCAGTTCCTTCAATTAGGAATCCAGTTCCCATTGACCTATATCCCATGACCTCTTTACTGCCTATAGTAACTTTAACTTTAGCATTTTGTTCTATGTTTTTTTGGGTTTTTATCATTCCAGCAGCAGGTATTAATAATCTACCATCCTCAGTTGCATTAACATATGAGTTCCAAGTATTAACTAAATGAGCTTCGCTGTTACTACAAGATGCAATAGCTACTACGCCTTCATGGGAAATAACTTCAAGTAATTTTTCATTTAACATTTAAATTCCTCCTATTTAAAAAGTTTCTATATCATATTATTGACCTTTCAATAAAATAATTATACAATTAATTTGGAGTTATTAAAAGTGCCAATTTTGTTTATTTTATAGGATACAGTTATGAGGAGAGTGATTTTAATATGATTATATTACATGACGATTCGAGGGTCCCTCTCTATATACAAATTTACGAACAGCTAAAAGAAAAAATAATATCAGGACAAATGTCAGAAGGTAGTAAGCTTCTTTCAACACGTTCACTTTCAACAACATTAAATGTCAGCAGAAATACGGTTGAGAGTGCTTACCTGCAGCTTTGCTTAGAAGGATATGTTGAAAGTAAAGCAGGAAGTGGGTTTATTGTTCTTGAATTAGATACTACGATAATTTCAAAACTAAAGAGGGAAGATATTAAGAAACTTGAGGAACATGAAAAAAATTTGCCAGAAGTAAATTATATTAATGCCTATAAATATAATTTTGAATATGGAAAACTAAGTGCACCTGATTTCCCTTTGAGAATATGGCGGAAAGTTTCAAACAAGTGCTTAGCAACATTAACGGCTGAAGATATGATTTCATATAGTGACAATAAAGGGGAACCTAACTTACAAATAGAAATCATGAAATATTTAAACCATTCAAGAGGTCTTTCTTGTAATCCTGAACAAGTCATTATTTTCCCAGGGCTCGAGTACTGTTTAGGCTTGTTATGCCAGCTGTTTAGGCAGGATTTTGACCAAATAGCATTGGAAGACCCCGGGCACATTGGTGCAAGAGATATTTTTATTAATAATGGGTATAATGTAATTCCAATTGGTTTAGAAAAAGATGGAATGGATCTTAAGCAATTGGAAAATAGTTCTGCAAAAATAGTATATACAACACCATCACATCAATTTCCAATGGGAACCGTAATGCCAATTCAAAAGAGATTAAAGCTATTGGATTGGGCTATGAGAAAAGATGGAATTATAATTGAGGATGATTATGATAGTGAACTGCGATATAATTCAAGGCCTATTCCCTCAATACAAAGTATAGCTTCAAAAGAAAATGTTATATACATAGGCACATTTTCAAAAGCTTTGTCACCTAGCCTGCGCATAAATTATATGGTATTACCACAAGAGTGGTTAGAAAGATATGATATAATTTTCAGTAGATATCAAACAGCAGTTCCAATAATTCAACAAAAAATAATTCAACAATTTATGTATTTAGGATACTTTGAAAGCCATTTACGAAAAATATGTCTAGCAAATAAAAGAAAACATGATATATTAATTCATACAATTAATGAGGTAATGGGGGATAAAGTTATTATTCATGGTAAAAATGCGGGTTTGCATATTTTATTGGAATTCAATAATGGATTAGATGAAGAAGAAATAATAATAAAAGCTAAAAATTATGGTGTATTGGTTTATCCTGTATCAATATTTTGGATGAGGGTAGAAAAATATTCTAATAATATGGTTTTACTTGGTTTTGGAGGAATGCAAGAAAGTGAGATTATTGAAGGTATTAAGTTACTTAATGATGCATGGTTTAAAAGGGTACAATAATTAATATGGAAAAACTCGCTCATGTTTTTATTAATTTTAATTTATGATCTTTCTTAGACTAAAATCATGGAGTCTATTGCTATACCTGTAGAGGTGATTAGATAATATTTCTTAGGAGGAGTGTATAATGAGACTTACTAGAGGGTTTTATGCCAGAGAAACTTTGCAGGTTGCAAAGGAACTTCTAGGGAAAATACTTGTACATGAAGTTAATGGAGTAAGGTTAAGAGGCAAGATAGTTGAAACAGAGGCATACATTGGCTCAATAGATAAGGCTTGTCATGCTTATGGAGGAAAAAACACACATAGAATAGAAACTTTATACGGCATGCCTGGTATCGCATATGTATATTTTGTTTATGGAATGTATCATTGCTTCAATGTGATAACAAAAGAAGAAGGCTATCCAGAGGGAGTTTTAATTAGGGCTATTCAGCCAATAGAGGGGTTAGACGAAATGTCGAAGCTAAGAGAATTGGTATTGATTATGCAGAGGAAGAAAAAGACTTTTTATGGAGATTTTACATAAAAGATAATAATTGGGTGTCTGTTAAATAGAGAATTTAACAGTATAATTAGAGTGAAGGGATGTAATAGACATGAGTTTTTTATTTAATGACAAAGAAAATAAAAATGGAGTAGAAAAAATTAAGTTTGGAAAAAAACTAAATAAAGATAGAGTAATTAAAAGGTCAGCCACCTTTAGAATATTAAATACAGCAATTATATATAATGACGAAGAGGATTATTACGATACATTGGCTACATGCGTAAATGAAAATAATGTAATCGAAACAATAAGTATAGAAGGATTTGAAATACATGAAAATGTTATAGAGCTTAAAGGTGCATATATTGACTATGAAGAAGACACAGAAGTTAATTTCACTGGAACAATATATTATTTATAATACAATAAAGAAAAAATAAATGTGGTGAAAAAGATATATTTATGGTTTACGTATAATGGATGGGCGTTTAGTACCTATCCATTATTTTTTTTGTCTTAAATAGATAAAATTGATATGTACTTTTCAGGAACAAAAGAATATAATAAATTAGATGAGAAAGGTTTATTCAGAATAAACAGGACTGGCCTTAAAGAAGAACAGTAAAAAAATATATATTTAACGTCTTATATAGTAAAATTACTATTAATGTACATTTTTTTACCTTTCATGTCATAATTATATACATACAGGGAAAAAAGAATTATAATAGGTTAATTACTGATTATATTCAATTCTGTAATTTATAGATATTATTTTTTAATGTATTTGAAAATCATATCTTATATTTAATTACGCTAACAAGTATTTGTTTACATTTTGTTTAAATTGGAATATTATAAATATGCAATGCTAAATTTATATTAAAGAGGTGTATCATGGAAGTACAAACAATAAAACCCATTAAATCTATTAAAGTTAGAATAATTTATTTTTCTGTCTTCATTATCCTGTATTTGGCTATATCAATATATTTTAGCAGGCATTTTTATTATGGTTCTGCAATTAACGGTATTAATGCTTCGGGTAAAACCGTAGAGGAAGTAGATAAAGAACTATCAGCAAAATGCCAAACATATACACTTGTATTAGAGGAGCGAAATGGTATTAAGGAACAAATTAAGGCTACTGACATTGGTTTGAAATATAATGCAAAAGGCAAAATTCAAGATTTAAAGGACAGTCAGAATTCTTATACGTGGATTTTTTCATTTTTCAATCAAAAAGCATCCAATTTAGATGGCTTAGTGACCTATGATGAGAAATTACTAAAAGAACATTTTGATAAGTTATCTTGTTTTGATAGCAAGAAAATAATTGAACCTCAAAATGCTAGCTTTAAATACTCAGATAAGGGCTATGTGATTGTAAAGGAAGTTAAGGGAAATAAAATCAATAGCAAGCCGTTGTATGCAAATGTAGTAAGTGCAATTCTTAAGGGGGAAACAATAGTAAATTTAGAGACTAAAAATTATTATATAAATCCCAAATATACAACAATATCTAAAGAGGTTAAAAACACTAAAATTTTACTTGATAAATATATAGCTTCAAAAATCACTTATACATTTACTGGAGGTAAAGAAGTTTTAGATGGTTCTAAAATAAATAACTGGCTTGGAGTTGACAAAAACCTTGCAATTACATTTGATAGGAATAAAATAAAAAATTATCTAGGTAAACTGGACAATAATTATAATACTTATGGAAAGGAAAGGGAGTTTGTTACATCAGTAGGAGTAACAGTAAGGGTCAGTGGCGGCAATTATGGATGGTTAGTTAATCGCACAGGAGAAGTTAATGATTTAATTGTGGCTATAAAAGGGGGACAAAGTATAACAAAGGAACCTAAATATACCCAAACAGCTATATCTCATGATGTGAATGATATCGGGAATACTTATGTGGAAATTAATGAGACAAGACAGCATATGTGGTTCTATAAGAATGGTTCGCTTATCGTACAAGGAGATGTTGTTACTGGTAATGTAAGCCTAGGTCATGGAACACCTACAGGGGTTTATAAACTTCAATATAAAGAAAAAAATGCCACATTAAAGGGAGAGGGGTACAGTGTGCCCGTAAGTGAATTCATGCCATTTAATGGTGGTATTGGTATACATCCTGCAACTTGGAGAAGTAATTTTGGAGGAAATATATATATGACAGATGGTTCTCATGGTTGTATAAATTCACCACCTTACCTATCAAGAACTATATATAATAATATTGATGCTAATACTCCTATTATTTGTTATAAGGAGTGATTTAATAAAGTATTAATCAATGTCTTATTAAGATAGAGTAATATGGATTAATATAAAAAACCATCTAATCTTAAATATAATATTAAAGATATCGAATAAATAGTTTAAAATAACTGTTTATTCAATATCTTTTTATTTTATCTGTAATTATTAAAATGATAATAATTTATAGAGTGTAAGCAATCCTTTTTTTTTATGCTTTTCTATATCTTTTAAGAGCTAGAGTATTTAGCATAAGAAATAATAATGCATATCCAATAAGAATAAGTACATCGTACTTAACGTCGATTAGACTCTTTCCTCTTAACATTACATCTCTTAGTGCTTCTGCTCCATAGGTCATAGGAAATATTTTAGATAGTATCTTTGCCCAAGCAGGTGAGTTTCTCAAATCGAAAATACCACTAAACATAATTTGAGGAACTATTACTATAGGTATAAACTGAAATAACTGAAATTCATTACGTGCAAAGGCAGATAAGAGAGTTCCTAGGGCTAAGGATCCCGACGCAAGCACCAAATTTATTACAAGCACTGCCCAAAAACTGCCTACCATTGGTACATTAAGACCATATACACTAAAGACCTGAAGTATTATAGTCTGAATTGATACGAACATGCCAAAACCTAAAAAGTATCCTATAACTATTTCCCATCTCTTTAGTGGGGTGGCAAGTATTCTATCTAGTGTTCCGCTTATTCTCTCTCTCAAAAACGCGACTCCAGCAATTAAGAATACGAAAAAGAAGATAAAGAAGCCCATAAGAATTGGAGCCATGGAATCAAACGCTCCCATATCCTTAGATCCATGTAAAAAAGTGATTTCTGGCTTTTGTGAAGCACTATTCATTGAAAGCTTATTTAGCGTATTCATAACTAGGCTAGTGATAGACGGATCAGCACCTTCTATAGTTATCTTTGGTTTATTCCCATTAAAAATAATATAAGCATCTATACTTTTATCATTTAAATTTCTTAATGCAATTTTTTCGCTGCTAACCACACTAACATTGGCAAGGGTTTGTAGCTTTGTTACATAGGCATCTGGTGCTGAAATAACATTAAGATTTGGAGTTTTGGTTGCTGAGGTTAGAATAGTACTTAAAAGATACATTACAAAAACTGGAGCAACAAACATTAGGGCAATTGAACGCGGGTCACCTCTAAGTTGTTTAATTAATCTTTTAGCAATTGATAATACTCTCATATGTTTTTCACCTCTCCTTCCTTTCCATAATAGAGAAATGCACCTTCAACAGTATTTTCTCCAGACTGTTTCATTAATTCCTGCGGAGTACCTATGGCAATTATCCCTCCATTTCTAATTAATGCAAGTCTATCACAATGCTCTGCTTCACCCATAACGTGGGTAGTTATTATTATAGTAACTCCCTCTTTTCTTAACCTTTCAAACTCTTTCCAAAACTCGATTCTAAGTACTGGATCAATACCCACTGTAGGTTCATCAAGAATAAGTATTTCTGGCTTATGGACCAAAGCTATAGCGAGGGATAATCTTCTTTTCATTCCACCAGAAAAATTTTTAATAAGTTTTTTACCTTCGTCTTTTAGAAGAACTAATTCTAAAACCTCATCAGCTCTTTTTCTAGCTTCTTGTCTCTTCATGCCATATAAAGATGCAAAGAATAATATATTATCAATTGCGGTTAAGTCTTCATATAGTGCATCACTTTGAGCCATATATCCAATTTTCGAAACGGCTGCAAGCGAGGGTATTTTAGTTTGAAGTACGTATACTGAGCCTTTCGTAGGTTCACTCATTCCAACAATAGCTTTTATTAAAGTGGTTTTGCCTGAACCAGATGGTCCAAGAAGCCCAAGTATTTCCCCTTTTTTTACCGTAAGGTTTATGTTTTCAAGAACTACAAATTTTCCGAACTGTTGTTTAAAATGCTCTATTTCAATAACATTTTCATAACTCATTTATTACACGCTCCTTTTCGCCTATTCCATTTATTAGAATATCAACATTGTTTCTATTTTTTAATTATATGACATTCATATAAGTTAGATAACACTATTTTAATAATAGCATAAATTGGGACAACAGCAAAGGCCGCCAAAGGTCCACCTATGGCAACGGCTCCTATTACCAAGAAGATGTCAGTTAAGGGGTGGATTTTCATAGCATGAGACATAATTGCAGGAACAACAACTCTACCTTTTAAAGTTTGTACAATTATGAACACAATTACAAGTTTTCCTATCATGATAAATCCCATGCTTAATGCAATAATAGAGGGAATAATCATAGAGATAAAGAAACCTATAAAAGGAATAAAAGCTAAAATAAAAGTTATTGAGGAAAAAAGTAAAGCATTGGGAATACCTATTATGCTGTAGGCAACAAATATCATAATTGATAAAGAAAGAGCTACTTTTGCTTGACCTGTAACATAGGCATCCAATACTTTGTTACTATCTGTTAGAATTTTTAGAGCTAATTTTTTGTATTTTTCAGAAGTTATGCATATAACTTTATCTTTAAAGTTGGAACCATCTTTAAGCAAATAAAATAATATTATTAACACAAGAAATAGAGTTGAAAAGGTATGCATAGTATATCTTACTGCAAACATAAGGTTATGAACTAAGTTCTTCATATAAAAATTAGCCATATTGGCAAAGGTTTTATAAACCTCATTATCAAGTATATAGGTATTAATTTTATTCATTATTTGATTAATAGAATCTTTGTTTTTTACAATATTGGTTAGCTCTTTTATTATTCCATCAAACTGAACTGCAATATAATTACTAAAAAAAGTTATAACGCCTATGGCAATGAATATTCCAAGGATTAATGTTAATAGAGCTGATGCACTTGCTTTTAGACCATGTTTCATGAAAATTGTATTTAGTGGTTTTAAAATATAAAACAAAAATATAGCAAATATAAAAGGGGTTAAAAATGACTTGGAAAGTATTTTTATAAGTCTATGCACAAAGAACATCTTACCGAAAAGAAGTATGCACAAAAAAACTAAATTAATAATTAGTAAATTCTTTAATATGTTATCTTTAAACATAGCCATCCACTTCCTTCGAATTAATACATATAATGTAGTTTGAGCATATAGTTATGCGCTTATTCATTGCTAACAAATATTGAATAAGTTCTTTATATTTTGAAATGTATAGTTAAATAAAGAAAACAAAGTTATAATAAATTAATACAAAATTAAAAGTCAGTACTGCGAGCTACTAATATTGGAGGAAAACAATGAAAAACGAGGCAAATATACAAGGCATTAATGAAAAAAGACAAAAATACTTGGGGGATAAGGGCTTTGTAATATTTATTGCTTTTTTAAGTGCGTTTATCCCATTATCTACAGATATTTACCTACCGGCACTTCCTAGAATGGTTGAAAGTTTTAACACCACGCAAGTCTAGTAAATCTTACATTAATATTTTTCTTTATATTTTATGCGATAGGAACCTTATTTTGGGGACCACTTAGTGATAAATACGGAAGGAAAAGGGTATTACTTATAGGATTATCTATATATACTATTGCAAGTTTTTCATGTATTTTTGCGGCGAATGTGTATCAACTTATATTTTTCCGTATTCTACAATCTATTGGTTGTGGGGCTGCAACAGCGGTTGCAACAGCGATAGTTAAGGATGTATACAGTGGTAGAAGAAGGGTCACTATAATAGCTTTAGTTCAGTCTATGGGAATGCTATCACCTATAATTTCACCAGTTATAGGTGCAATCATATTAAGTGTTCTTTCTTGGCGTGGTGTATTTGTGGTGCTATCTATAATAGGAGTTTTAGCCTTAGCTGGAAGTATCGCTATGGAAGAGACCAACGAGGATAGATATACAGGAAGTATATTTAAATCCATAGGAAGGCTAAGTGTAGTTGCAAAAAATAAGAGCTTTATAGCATTACTTATAATACTTTCTATGATATCTGTTGCTACTATGTCATACATATCGGCATCTTCTTATATTTTTGTGGATGGATTTGGATTAAGTGAAAAGGTATATAGTTATTATTTTGCAATGAATGCTGTGTTTTTTCTAATAGGCCCGCTAATATATATTAAATTATCAAAAATTTATCACAGTAATTCAATTATAACTTTTTCATACATTGTGATTAGTATTAGTGGGGTATTAATTTGTACCATAGGTAATTTAAGTCCTTTGGCTTTTGCATTATCATTAATACCTGCCTCTTTGTTTGGTAGTATTATGGCTCCTGCAAGAACTAATCTTATGCTTGAACAGTTGCGAGGTGATACTGGTGCGGCTTCATCCTTAATGAGTTGTGCAATGACCATTTATGGAAGTATTGGAATGTTTATGATTTCTTTAAACTTTACAAATAGAATAGTAGTAATGGGATTAATGTATTTAGTAATAGGATTTGTGAGTCTTATAGCATGGATAATTATCTCTAAAAAGCCATATATCAAACAGGTAACCTATCATATAGAGATAGCAAAAGAAAATATTGATAAGCTTGTATTATAAGGAGATATATAGAAATTACTGTTTTAGTAAAGGTTATAGCATATGTTGCTAAATAAAGATAACCTAATAAAGGTAAGATAAGAAGTAAAAGCTATGAATTTTAATTCATAGCTTTATATTAAAGTAAAGGGGGACTTTGCTTTAATCAACATTTAACTTATAATCAAATGGTAACATGAAAATGTGACAATATAATGAATAAGTTGTGTAATTTATGTTAAGTATTAAGAAAAATTAGGTTTTATAGAATAATAGTGCAAAAAAAACTATATTTCGCTTAAAACAGGCAGGGTTCTAAGACGTAAGATTAATTAACATATTTAGCTCTAATAGAATAGTATATGAATGTAAGACTATTATTGGAGGTATTGAGTGGGATATTATATTAGAGTAGAAAAAGATGTAAAGATTTATGTAGAAGATATTAATCCAGGCGGTGATAAAACAATATTATTCCTTCACGGTTGGCCTGGAAATCATAAGTTGTTTGAGTATCAGTTTAATGAGCTCCCAAAGTTGGGATACAGGTGTATTGGTATAGACCAGAGAGGATTCGGTGAATCTGATAAGCCCTTTGAAGGCTATGACTATGATAGATTATCAGATGATGTTCGAGGAGTAGTAGATGCACTTAAATTAAAAAACTTTACATTAGCTGGGCACTCCACTGGAGGAGCAATTGCTATTAGATACATGGCTAGGCACAATGAATTGGGTGTATCAAATTTAGCTCTTTTTGCAGCAGCAGCCCCCAGTCTTATCCAGCGTCCGTATTTTCCTTATGGCTTAAAAGAGCAAGCCGTCCAAGATATCATTAAGGGAACATATAACGATCGACCCAAAATGTTACAAGATTTTGGAGATATCTTTTTCTTCCAGCATATAACTGAGGCATTTTCAGATTGGATTTTTCAGCTTGGATTGCAAGCATCAAGTTGGGGTACTGCTGCGACGGCCACAACTTGGTTAGATGAGGAACGTTTGTTTTCAGATCTTTCTAAAATAAGTGTTCCAACTTTAATTCTTCATGGTATTCATGATAAGGTATGTCTATTTCCACTCGGGCAAGCACAAAATCAAGGAATTAAAAACTCCAAACTTATACCATTTGAATTTAGTGGCCACGCATTATTCTATGATGAGAAAGATAGATTTAATAAAGAATTGGATTTGTTTATTGAAGGGTAAAATTAATGAGTAATTCTACACTAAAAAAAATATTAAAACCACCTGTTGATCAGATGGTTTTTTGCTTTGTATTGCAGGTCTTAATTTTTTGATTTTTCACTCGAGACAGAATTATAATTGTAGATATAATACATACTGTACCTATCCATTCAGGTATTCCAAAAGAAACATGTAACCAAAATATAGATAAGAAGGCCGAAGATAAAGGTTCAACAGAAGATAGAACACTTGTTTCTGTTGGTTGTATGTATTTTAGACTTTCAAGATAAAAGCAAAAGGCAATAATAGTTCCAAACAATACCACAAATATAATAGCAAAGATTGAAGAAATAGACCACTGACCTGTAAAGTTCCAAGGCTGATGGATAAAGCTAAAAGCTATTCCACCAATGAGCATTCCCCATCCAACAACAAGTGTAGAACTATACTTAGCAAGAAGATAACGAGGTTGCAAGGTATAAAAAGCTGCAGCAAAAGCAGAACTAATTCCCCAGAAGAGTGCTAAATTAGAAATAGATAAGGTATGAATATTACCTTTTGTAATAATAAAAAATGTACCTAACATTGCAAGCATAATAGCTATAATTTCCTGTATACTTGGGAGTTTTTTACTGCGAATAATTAAATAACAAACAATTATTACGGAAGATAAATATTGAAGTATAGTGGCAGTGGGCGCATTTCCATATTTAATAGCAGCAAAAAATGTATACTGTACACCTAACATGCCTATGATGCTAAAAATTATAAGACTCCAGCAGTTGTGTTTAGAATTCCAAATTTTCCATATATCTTGGTTACCTTTGGTAAAAGCATATATTAATAGAATGAGACCGGATACTAATAGCCGAATAACAACAAGCCACTCTGGACTGAATCCTTTTTGCTGAAATAAGAATTGAGCAACTGTGCCAGATACCCCCCATAACATTGCTCCTATTATTACAAACATCATCCCTTTTATCCTTGGCTTAAGAACCATTCTTTTTCGCTCCCTTTCTTAATATTATTCTATAAAAGACCTAAACGTATATGTTTATATAAGTATACAATTATTAGCTCAAATTGGATATAAAAAATTACTAATTCGATTTCCTCATCACATGAAATGTGTCCTTTGCATATAGTTTATGCGGGGAAGTTAATAGGGGTTCAATAAAGCTATGGTATAATGTATATGTTATTATTCTTCATGGGAGGACAAAACATATATGATAGGGACATTACTAATAAATAGATATGAGTTATTAGAGATTATTGGAGAAGGTGGCATGGGAATTGTTTATAAAGCAAAGTGCCGCTTATTAAATAGATTTGTGGCTGTAAAGATTTTAAAAGAAGAGTTAAGTAACGATGAAGAGTATACTTCCAGATTTAAAAGAGAAGCTACTTCGATAGCAAGATTGTCACATCCAAACATAGTAAATGTTCATGATGTTGGCTCAGAAAACAATATTAATTTTATAGTTATGGAATATATCAATGGAAAGACATTAAAGCAAGTAATAAAGGAAAATGGTAGATTCAGATTTGAGAAGACAATAGACATAGTTTTGCAGATAGCCAAAGGACTTGAGTGTGTACATAGCAACAATATAATTCATAGGGATATAAAACCAGATAATATTATGATAACTAAAGACAACATGGTTAAGGTTATGGATTTTGGAATAGCTAAAGTTGCAGATATAAGAACCGTAACGAACTCTAGTAAAATTATGGGAAGTGTACACTATTTTTCTCCAGAACAGGCAAAGGGAATTTTTGTTGATTGTAGAACAGACATATATTCTTTAGGTATTGTTATGTATGAAATGGTGACAGGGAGAGTACCATATAATGCAGAAAGCGCTATTACCATAGCTATGATGCATATACAGGAGCCAGTTACTGCGCCCAAAAAAATCATTACAGATATACCTGAAAATATAAACCAGGTAATTTTGAAGGCAATGCAAAAGGAACCTATTAAAAGATACCAAACAGCGAGGGAAATGGCAGAGGTAATAGGTGAAATTAAAAAAAATCCTAATTATAAAGTTAAAATGAACAATGAATTAGATGATGCTACAAGGATTAGGGTTGCAGCAATAGTTCCTGATGTAAATAATGAGTTCACAACGGTTATGAGTGGAGAATCAGTCACTAAGAAAACAGTTATTAAAAGATATAAAGAAGTACTACCTGGAAATAAGAGGCTCAGTAAGAATAAAAAAACAATGATAATTATTGCATCAATTATTTTAGTTGTGGTTGCTTCTGTTTTAGGGAAGTTTTTATCTAGTGGGGCGTCAACTACTCCAACACCTGTTGTAAAAACTATCGTTCCACAAGTAAGTGTAAAAGTACCTGTAAAAGTACCTGTAAAGGAAAAGAAATTTATACCATCACTCATTGGAAAAACTCAAAGTATTGCAAATCAGATTGTGGTTAATAATGGATTTTTGCTTGGCAGTATTTCTAATAATTATAGTAATAGTATTGCTAAGGGTCTGATCATTAGTCAAACACCTGAAGTTAATACATCCTATGATAAAGGTGGCAAAATAAATTTAGTTATAAGCCAAGGAAAAAAGATAGTTCAGGTTGTGCTGCCACAATCAAAGGTGGAGAATAACAAAAAAAAGGGCAAACCAATAGAGGGAAAAAGGTCCAAGGGTAATCATTCTAAAAATTAGAGCTAGCAAAAATAAAGAACTTGCATTAAATGCAGGTTCTTTATTTTTACTCAATATAATATCATATAAATATGATTATTATTTTTAATGAAAAGTGAAAGAAGGAGATATAAACGGAGACTTTAATGATTTTTATAATAGGGGTATTAGAGATTACTATACTTGATTTAACTTTATCTGGTGATAATATCGGTATTATTGCACTGGCTACTAAAAATTTATCACCTAAATATGCTGAAAAAGCTAGTTTTATAGGAATAGCAGGAGCTATATGGCTAAGAGTATTATTTGCTTGTGTTATAACTCAAATAATGAATATACAGTGGTTACCAATTAAATTAGTTGGTGGAATTGTTTTGGTGAAAATAACATGGGACTTTATTAAGCCCGGATACCAAGAAGATGATTGTAGTGTAAAAAAAGCGAATAAATTTTGGGAAGCCGTAGCTATAATTATTATTGCGGACATTAGTATGAGTCTTGATAATGTAATTGCAATAGCCAGCACAGCAGATGGGAATATATGGCTAATAATTATTGGCATTTTGATAAATATACCAATAATTTTCTTTGGAAGTAAATTTGTATCCAATTTAATGAAGAATCATCCTATTGTTATATATTTAGGTGGTGCAATATTAGCTCATACCTCTTTTAAAATGATACTCGAGGACAATTTAACAATAAAATATTTAGGGCTTTCACACATAGTCTCATTGATAATTCCATGGGTGTTTGCCATTGGTATATTATGCTATGGATATTTAATAATAAAAAGGACAGAAAAGAAAAACCTACGCTTACGGCTAATACATAAGAGATAAATAGGTGAATCTCAATCTGAAAAATAGTAAATAAGAATTATTTGAGTGAAATGGATAGGAGTTTATTGCCTATCCATTTAATTATCATAATGATTAACCAATATAAAGATTTTTATATGGAAATTGACCTCATTAATAGTATAATTAAGTAACCATTTTATGCAATATTCCTTTGAAATTGCAAAATAAAGATTATTAATATCTGGGAGGTGGTAATATAAAATCAATACCAAATTATATATCTTTTAGTAGAATAATTTTTTCTTTAATTATATTATTTTTAAAGCCACTAAGTGTAGCATTTTACGTAATATATATTATTTGTGGATTAAGTGACATTATGGATGGATTTATTGCCAGAAAGACAAAGACAACAAGTAGACTTGGAGAAAAGCTGGACACCATTGCAGACATTGTAATGACAGGTGTCTTACTAATTGTTATTTATCCAATCGTAAATATTGAAACAAAAATATTCATTTGGATTGTTTTAATTGGTTTTATCAGAATAGCATCAATGGTTGTAGTTTTAAAAAAATATAAAACATTTGCAATGCTTCACTCTTACGGAAATAAAATCACAGGTATAGTGATATACATATTTCTAATACTTATTCCCCTGATTCAAACAACTGTATTGATGCATATAATTTGTGTTGTGGCAACCATATCAGCAATTGAAGAATTGATTATTAATCTGGCATCAAAAGAACTGGAAGTAAATATAAAAAGTATATTAACAAAATAAGTGGGGAAGGTTTACTATTTATGACAGGAAACATTATTATATAATTTTTATTTCATACTCATAATTATGAATCAAAAATAGAGGAGAATAAAATAATGAAGTTAAATAAGATTCATCATGTAGCTATTATTTGTTCAGATTATCAAAAATCTAAAGAATTTTATGTTAATATTTTAGGTTTGAAAATTATTAAAGAAATATACAGAAAAGATAGAGAATCATATAAGCTTGACTTAGAGGTTGGAGAGGATTATCAAATAGAATTATTTTCTTTTCCAAAATCATCTAAAAGGTCGAGTTATCCAGAAGCAAGAGGATTAAGACATCTTGCTTTTGAGGTGGATAACATTGATGAGGTAATAAAAGAACTTGCTGATAATAATGTAATTACTGAACAAATGAGAATTGATGAAATTACAATGAAAAAATTTACTTTTTTTAGTGATCCAGATGATTTACCTATAGAATTATATGAAAAATAGATTTAATATTTTTTATTAGTTTTCATTAATAATAATAATACATAGAATCACACTGTTAATAAATTTATTAACAGTGTGATTCTATTGATATTGATATATTATTAGACAAATTTATACTATAATGTATATAAACTAGAATTAAGGCTTATATTAAAAATGTTAATAAATATTTACAGATTTATATTGTTGAAGCTAATATAATTAATAGTCAAAGGTAAAAGGGGGCGCTTAGATGATTATTTTGTCAGGTTTATATTTAATATGTAGTTGTATATATATTTATATGGGGGTTTCAACTTTTTTGAAAGATCCAAAGGGTAAAGTAAACAAGACTTTTTTTATAATCAGCATAACCTTATATTTTTGGGCTGTTATGTTAGCTTTAATGATAAATTCACCAGATGTGGGCACTGCAGCAATTTATGAGAGGCTGACCACATTTTCTTGGTCATTTCTATATTATGAAATTTTATATTATTGTATTTTCTTAACCAAAAGTGAAAATATGTTAAGGAAGACATGGCAGCATTTACTGTTATTTTTACCTGCAGTTATTACATTTTGTCTGTATTTCTTTCAACCTCATACTACAAGTGATTTCGTACGGACGAATTTTGGATGGGAAATCATAGTTCCTCAAAACAGAGGATTAATATGGTATTGTTTTTTCGATATATACTTCACATTATATGTTGTATCTGGTATTTTGCTTATTTATTATTGGGGAAAAAAATCCAAATTTAAAAGAGAACTAAAGCAATCAAAAATTATGGTTAGTTCAATGATAATAACATCAATAATTGCAATTGTAATAGATGTTTTTTTGCCACATTTGAAAATACGAATGCCTCAAATTACTATAATAGCTATTTTAATAGCTATTGGTGGTATGTGGTATTCCATAATTAAATATAGACTAATGGGTTTTACAAGTGAAAGTGTTCTCATAGATGTTTTAAAAATAATGGATCAAGGAGTGATTACATTAAATGAGGATGGATGTATCATAAGTGCAAATACTGGAGCACTTGAATTACTTGGTTATGAGGAAATAGAAATTAAAGATCATTATATAAGTTTAATATTTCCGGATAAAGAAGATATTTCTAAAATTAATATGGGTAATAATAATAGTTTTGAAATTGATATAAAATCAAAGGATAATGTTAAAATACCTGTATTAATTTCTTCATCGGTTTTATTAGATAATTGTGGAGATAAATTGGGAACTGTATTGATTTTTCATAATATTTTTGAAATTAAACAAATGCAAAACAATCTAAAAGTTACTAATGATAACCTTGAAAAAAGAGTTCAGGAGCGTACATATGAATTAAGTACTGCGAATATAAAATTAGAAAATCAAATGAATGAAGTATTAGCAAAGGAAGAGGAAATTATTAGATTAGCTTATAATGACTATTTAACTGGTTTGCCTAATCGAAGATCCTTTTATGATAAGCTTAATCAGGCTATATTTGAAGCAGTACTAAATGAGAAGTCATTTGCGATTTTATTCCTTGATTTAGATGGTTTTAAGCTTATAAATGATACAATGGGACATGCTCAAGGGGATGAACTTCTAAAAAAGGTTGCACAGAGATTAATACATACATTAAGTAAAAGTGATGTTATTGCAAGAGTTGGAGGAGACGAATTCCTTATACTCCTTAATAATTCACCTTGCGAGCAATATATTAATAAAAGTTGTCAGGATATCATAAATATTATTAATGAACCCTTTCAAATTTTGAAGAATGAGATTTATATAACTACAAGTATTGGTGTTTCAATTTATCCAGAGGATGGGGCGGAAGTTGAAGACTTAGTAAAGAATGCGGATATTGCTATGTATAAGGCTAAGGAAAATGGAAAAGGGAAATTTGTACTATGTAACTCGCTAATAAAAAACAATCTAGAGGAAGTTATGAAGTTAACAAATGATTTATATAGGGCATTAGAAAATAATGAATTAGAATTATATTATCAACCTCAAGTTAACACCATATCGGGTAAAATTGTAGGTTTAGAAGCTTTGCTAAGGTGGAATCATAAGTCACATGGATTAATATCACCAAATATTTTTATACCAATTGCTGAAAAGACAGGCTTAATTGTGACAATTGGAGAATGGGTATTACGCAGCGCATGTAAGCAAATTAAAGCTTGGCAAGATGCAGGTATTCCTAAGTTATCTATAGGAGTAAACCTCTCTGTAAATCAACTTCAAAGTTACGAAATAGTTAATCAGGTTTCACAAGTCTTAATTGAAACAGGATTAAATCCAAAATATTTGGAACTAGAAATTACCGAAAATATACTTATGAAAGATCTAAATTATATTGTTGATGTTTTAAAAGAATTAAGTAATTTAAAGGTAAGGATTGCAGTAGATGACTTTGGTACAGATTACTCCTCATTAAGTTATTTAAAACAATTACCATTGGATCGCATAAAAATACCAAAATGTTTTATAGACGGAATTGGTAAAAATATTGCCGATGAATCAATTATTTCAACCATAATTTTTTTAGGCAAAAAACTTAGATTAGATTTAATTGCTGAAGGTGTAGAAACAGGCAATCAACTCCAATTTTTAAAAGCACATATGTGTGATGAGATACAAGGGTTTTATTACTATAAGCCGATGCAAGCAAATGAAATAGAAAAACTTTTTAAAATATAGAATTAACCATAAAATTATAGTAATTACGCCATAAAAAGTGTTATATACTGTTAATATGACATAAAGTTACAAAAAAACTTGCATCGATCTTATATTGTGGTATTATTATCTTTTAATAGCCGAATCTTCCATAGGAAGTACCGGGGATCTATTTTTGGGGTGAAGCTTTATTGCAAAGCGGGGTACCTCTACCCTAACCCGTCAACTAACCTGGAAGGCACAAGGAGGAAAAATAATGATAAAATTTAAAAGTTTTAAATCTATTGTCTTAACATCAGTTTTAACAGTGGGTATCTCAGTGGTTACATCACCGAATTTATTTGCAGCCACGTTAACAACTAACACTTATACTGTGAAAAGTGGTGATTGCTTATCCGTAATAGCGCTAAAGCATGGACAGTCATTAAATAATTTAAGAAAAGCTAATAACAAATGGAATGATTCTATTCTCCCTGGACAAGTTCTCAAGGTTCCTAAAACAACTAGTCATACAGCAGCTCAAAGTAGGTCTAAGGTAATCAAAAATGCAGTAATTAAGTATACAGCAAGCGATGTTAACTTGCTATCTAGATTAATAACTGCCGAAGCGCAAGGAGAGTCTTATAATGCTCAGGTTGCTGTAGGAGCAGTAGTTGTAAACAGAGTTAAGAGCTGCAGTTTTCCAAATTCAATTAGTACTGTTATTAATCAAAAGGCAAATGGTTCTTATGAATTTACCCCAGTACTAAATGGTAACATTAATAAACCTGCACAGGCAAATGCTGTGAAGGCTGCAATTGAAGCACTCAGTGGAAATGACCCAACAAATAAAGCATTGTTTTTTTATAGTGGTAATACCCCTAAGGCATTGACTTTACCACAACCTGTTTCCATAAAAATAGACAATTTAACATTTGTACATATGTTGAAAAACTAAATATAGAATATTTTAATGTTTGCTACACTTATAGAAACTCCAATTTTTCAAGAAGAAGATTAATATAAATGTATTTCAGTTAAGGCACTGCTGTAAAAGGCAGTGCCTTCTTCTTTAATATAAAATCAGATAATATGTCTACAATATTATTTGTTGAAATAAAATAAAATTAAAATTCATGAATAAATAGAAGGAGTTACCATATAAGTGTAGAATATTAACAATAATGGGTAAATTATCTTATAATAATTAAAAGGAGATAGCAATGGAGTGGACCTCAGAATCCACCGATTAGAAAAGTACTAAAATATTAAGGGTAGTTTTTAGGAGTATCAATTTAAAAATTATTAATAGGGGATTAGTATAATATAATTAAAAAATATTGGAAGTGATAATTTATAATAAAATGAGAGAAGGAAAAAATATGGAATTAAGTACATTAGAGAGTGAAATGTTAATTGATATTTATGATGCTGATATGATGCTAGAAATGCCCTTTGAAATTGAAAATTATAAATTAACGGAGGAGGATCCAAAAGAGAAGAAACAAGAATTTGCTTTCTATTTAAATAAATTAAAAAAATTGGGACTTGTAAAATATGAAGAAAAAGAAGCCTTTGTAAAAGGCGGAAGTCGTAGCACTAAATATAATAATAATAATGTAACTATAATTTGTGAGGATAAAATACATATCGACCTTAAAGGAATAAAATTAGTAGAGCGGTATAATTACAATAGTTTAGAAATAAAGAAAAATATATAATAAATGAAACAGGATGAGTAGACACTAAGTGCCTATGCATCCTGTTTTGTTTAAGCTATCGTTTGTTTCTAGTTCCTTGATTTGCTGCTTGTATGCCAGCATTTCCATTAACCTCGTATCCGTTTTTAGCATTTTTACTATCTAAACCATTAGCAATAAGGCTTTGATCTTTTTCTTTTATGGTCATATTTTGGCTCAGACTACTTTCACTATTAGGTATAATATTTTGATTTTTTTCAGCTATGGTTTTATTTTGACTCATAAAAAGCATCTCCTTTACTAATTATTCTATATTATAATACCCTTAACTTAATATACTTATACATATGAACTTTCTAGGACTTAAGATTTTTGGTAAAAAAAAAGAGGCTTAGTAGCAGGTGAAATTACTGCTACTAAGCTATTGATTTAAATATTTCTTCATAAGATTCTACAAAAATAGTATCATTATATTTATTAATTCCCATGCCTACTCTCTTAATTTGCATAGTAGCAATAAGACTTTTAGGTATAATAGTATATCGTTTTTTAAATGGAGTATTAGTAATTAATGACATGGATTCTTCTATACTACCTAGTAATTGTTGTGAAAAAGTTTTCAATTCTCTTGAATCAACAACTATACTATATTGAGTAGGACTTATATCTTTTATATTTTTTTTCAATTCCTTTATATAAGATATGCTTTCTTCTTGTGTCATAAACCCACTCATATTTATTAGAAGTATTTTTCCATTTGTTTTAAGTTCTATTTTATACATATTAAAACCTCCTATATCTTTGTTTATTTACCGGATTCCTATGTTTTAAATTATAATCAATAATTGTATAGAAAATATCAAGTAATTGTGTAAAGTTTATGTTAATAGTCTTCAACATCTTTTTATGTGATGTATCACAGCCATCATCTTCTGTTTTAGTGGAATGAGTAAAATCTATACAGAAGGCTTAACAGTTATAACATAATACCTAGTAATCCTATATATTTAATTTTTATAATGTTATCATAATTCCGAAATAATGTCAAGCATAATATTTTGACTTCAATTTGTAATTTAAATATAAGGACTCAGTTCTGTTTAATGAATTTTCTTATACTTTACTATACAAAAATATAAGCTACAAATTATACTTTTATTGTCTGAATTTCTACAAAAAACTAAAGGTTTTACCTTTTAATCTCGATAGTTATAATATTGAAGGCTTTAAAATTAAAGTCAGAAATTTTTAAAAATGATTTGGAGAAGGAGTTGGTATTATGATTTCAATAAATGGATTGGATTATATAAAGGCAGTAGCTGAGTTTCAAGCTAATATTATACCTGGGGGTATTTTATTTTTGATTATTGAAGGCGACACAATAACATGGAGAAAATCATCTGAAATATTTGATTTAGATTTCTTCAATGTTGGAGAAGTAATTAAAAGTAACAGTATAGCTAGTAGAGCAATGAAGGATAAAAAGACGTTAACTGAGAATATTCCCCGTTCACTTTATGGTACAAGATTAAGAACTGTTGCAGTTCCTTTGATTAATGATAATGATGAAATTGTTGGAGCTTTTTCTATTTTGATTCCGAGATTACATCCTGTAGTTAAAGCATTCCCTGATTTTGCACCAATCGTAGCTGAGATGTTTCCAGAAGGAGCCACCATTTTTATAACTGATTTACAAAAGGTATTGAATAAACAATCTTCAAACAAATTTGACGTATCCACATTACAAATTAGTGATATTCTTTCTGAAGACTCTATTTCATTAAAAACGATAAGATCAAAACAACCTATTATAAAGGAACTGGATGCTTCAATATATGGAGTACCTGTCCTTGAAGCATGTTATCCACTATTTGATGAGGACAATTCAGATGAAGTTGTTGCGAGTTTTGCAATAACTACACCCAAGGAAGTTGCGGCAAATCTACGTAATATGTCAGGAAATCTTGAAAGTGGTCTTACAGGAATTGCTACTGCTATTGAGGAATTGGCAGCATCGGCATCTAACATACATACTAATGAAATGGAACTCAATAATGAAATTAAAATGATAATTAACCTGTCGGAAGAAATTAATGAAGTATCTTCTTTTATTAAAGAAATCGCAGATAAAACAAAGATGCTTGGGCTAAATGCAGCTATAGAAGCAGCAAGGGCTGGAGATGCGGGCAGAGGATTTGGCGTTGTTGCAGGAGAAATAAGGAAATTGTCTGAACAATCTAAGAGTACAGTTCCTAAAATCAAACAGTTAACGGATAGCATAAAATCAAAAGTTAGTGATGCGAGTGAAAGAAGTCAGAGTTCATTGGCCTCAAGTCAGGAACAAGCAGCAGCTACCCAGGAAATTACTGCAAGTGTTGAAGAACTAACCTCAATGTCGGAAGAATTAAATAAAATTGCACAGGAGCTGTAAATTAAATGTCAGTTTTTTTGTACCATTATTATTAATAATCAAACCCATTCAAGATAACATTTGTTGTCTTGAATGGGTTTATATCATTTAACTGATTTTATTTTGATCATTAGCTAATTTATTAATAACTAATTTTTGGGTAATGTTCACGTTTTTCTGTAGACTATGTAAAAGTTGAAAAAAGAGTTGCATTTGTGCTAAAATTATTATATAATTTCTATACTGACTAGTCAGTATAGAAACATTGGAGGTCATAAAATGAATTTATTTAACATTTTTAAAACAGAATCAACGTCATTTTGGAAAAATAAAATTAAAATAATTGCACTTTTAGCCGTTATACTTATCCCCTTATTATACAGCTTCAGTTATTTAAAAGCCTACTGGAATCCTTATGGAAATTTGAAAGATTTCCATGTTGCAGTTGTAAATAATGATTCTGGTGCAACCCTAAATAATAAAAAGGTTAATTATGGTAATGATACGGTTAAGAAGCTTAGAGATAAAACAAACATAGGTTTTCAGTTTGTGAACAGTAAAGTTGCTAATGCTGGAATTAACGATAACAAATACTTTGCTTTAATTGAAATACCAAAGGATTTTTCAGAAAAAATTGCCGATGCGAAAAATGGTAAAGTATTAACGCCTACAATAAAATATGTATCAAACAACAAGGAAAGCTATATTGGTACTAAAATCTCAGACAATATTAAAGATGAAATCCTAGTTCAAATTAAGCAAACTATTTCTGCAAAATATGGAGAGACTGCATTTGATTCAATTTATCAATCAAGAGATGGTCTAAA
>JGI24146J20443_1000661_pt1 | contig 25432 bp, 26 predicted proteins | sample BarGraIncub1131A_FD_20443 | JGI IMG/M metagenome (IMG submission 20443) | reverse complement strand
GGACACTGCCTCTCTGGAAAGCCACACATCATCACTTTCTATTTTTACCCGATGACAGAGCTGCGCCGCTTCTTTAAGAATTTCAGCCCCGACTTCTTTTTCCTTGGTCAGCATATGATGGTTGGCAAGGAGTACGCTCATTTGGAGAATCAGGGGAAAGCAGGAATAGTATTTCTTGATAATGGATCGACACTCCAACAACACATCATCAAAGGGCTCACTTGCAAAGTCCGAAGCAAGCCTGTGATAAAGGGTCTTAATATCCTCTTTGGTCATTTGTGGTGCATAACCCATGAGGTTATCAATGCTCATGTTAAAATACGCTGCAAGCTGGGGAAGAAAGGTAATGTCCGGATAGCTTTGGCCGGTTTCCCATTTGGAAACCGACGCCTTTGAAACACCCATATAGTGTGCCAGCTCCTCCTGGGTAATCCCTTTCTCCCGGCGTTTTCTGGTCAATATGGCAGCAATATTGATTTCTTTCACCTCTGTAGTATTTGTTAATTGCAAAACAACATGGTATCAAATTTCTTTGTTTAGCTATCTCGCAATTTCTTATCTGATATTATTATACGAAGATCGTCATAAATTAGCAATGGATTTGAAGTTGATTTTAGTTGATAAAATCAACCGTTAGGAAACTATGAATGAAAAGCCGTTCCCATCACCACGTGGTTTAAATNCCATAAAGCAGGGTATAAATAACCAATAAAAGCAAATCATAGGGGAGGNAGAAACTCATGAAATTTAGAGAATTTACGATTAACAATCACTCAACCAGGGATTTCCTTGACAGCAGTTTGGACCAGAGTGAACTCATTGAGATTAAAAGCACAATCGACCAAATAAATGACGCCGTTGGCAAAGAAAAAGGCTTTAACTTTATCCTGATGAAAAATGGCGGGATTGTCTATAAGGAAATGGAGAAGTCCGGCGGCTATCCTGGCTTGATGATCAAGAGCCCTCATTATATCGGGCTTCGCATTGATAAAATTGATCATGAAATCGAATTTTTGGGGGCCTACCATATGCAGGCCATCATCAATAAACTCTATGAAATGAACATTGGCAGCTGCTGGATCACGCTTCAAGACATCACTCCGATACAACAACTGGAATTAATCGGGGACCAACCGGGAACCATCCAGTATCTGTTGGCTTTTGGCAGAGCTCAGAAAAAGAAACCTGATAAACATCAGGCCATCATCAATCGGATGACTAAATATGATCAGGATCCCTATGGCATCGCCACCATCAAAACAGAAGACGAGCACGAGCGGCTGTCAGTGGTTGACACCGTCTATCTCAATGAATGGGGAAAGCCGGCACCATTTCCGGAAATGGAAAGGCGAGGGGTGTTGGACCTCTTGTATTATGTCAGAAACGCCCCGTCCTATGAAAACATCCAGCCCTGCCGATTGATCCTCAAGAATGGCTATGTGGAACTGGCCATCATCAACCCTGAAAACGAAGGAAATTATACCGATGCCGGTATCATGATGTACATGCTCCATGGATTAGCCAGAGAACTGGGTTTTCCCGCCCAATGGCATTTTGTGAGAGATGATTCTGATGATAAGGCATACCGGCTGGTGGCACATTTTGACCTGTAAAGCCCATAAAAGCGACGCTGAAAATATCATAAAACATATAAAAACGGTAAGGCTAAAAATATAATTGACAACGGGGGAAAAATATGTTAGAATTTGAAAATTACGTAAAACGAACAGGCATTTAGAATTGACTATTTGCTGGGCCTTCATTGGCAGCAGGGTAATATCCTGTGGGACTTCAATCACAATTGAAAGTTCCACAGGATTTTTTTGGGTTCACAACCAGTACATTAAAAATTTTCCAGGCATTGCCGGCTCCCCGGGATGCAAAGGAAGACATCCCTGACCGGTTTCTTGTAATTAAAGGAGGAAAATATTCATGAAAAATTTTGATCGAAAAAGCAGAATAGCTTTATTGTCAATTTGTTCAAACACAATGCTGATCATTCTAAAAATTGTGGCCGGTATATTAAGCGGTTCCGTCAGTATTATTTCAGAAGCCATCCATTCATCAATGGACCTTATGGCATCAATCGTAGCCTTCTTTTCCGTCAGGACTTCGGCAAAACCCGCTGACCGGGATCATCCCTACGGGCATGGTAAAATTGAGAACATATCAGGGATTGTAGAAGGTCTATTGATCTTCATTGCCGCCGGGTTGATTATTTTTGAAGCGGTGAAGAAAATATCCGAACCGGTAGAAATTGAAGCAGCAGGGATTGCCATTGCCGTGATGCTAACAGCAGCGGTGGTTAACTTCTTTGTTTCAAGAATTTTATACAAAGTCGCAAAAGAAGAAGATTCCATGGCCCTTGAAGCGGATGCACTTCACCTGAAAACAGATATATATACATCCTTAGGCGTCGCTGTGGGTATCATTCTTATTAAACTCACAGGGTTAATGGTACTGGATCCAATCGTTGCAATCTTAGTGGCGCTACTGATTATCAAGGAAGCCTGGAAATTATGCCGAAATGCTCTTGAATACCTGATGGATGCCAAACTTTCGGATAAAGAAGAAGAGGAAATAAAAACAGTGATTGAACAAGTCAAAAAAGAATGTGGCAAGGAATTAATCGATTATCATAAGCTGAAAACACGAAAGTCGGGAAATATCAGACACATTGATTTTCATATCAGTGTGGATCCCAGCCTTACCGTAGAGGAAGCACATAATATTGTGGGATGTTTGAAAAAGGAAATATGTGAAGAATTTAAAAACACTCGGGTAAGCGTTCATATCGATCCCTATCATCCTCGAGAAGAAAATGATCCATTGGAAGCTGTTAAGATCCTGGCTGATGCCGAAGACAAAAGTAGAAATCAAAGAAATTCAACAAACAATCCTGACGTCCTTTAATGAGGACGTCAGACCGTAGACAAAACGCTGTTAGAATGAAAATTCTAGCGGCGTTTTGTTATGTGACCTGTTTGACTGGGAAAAACGGGGAAAACAGGAAAAAAAACAAAGCCACAGGAATTCCTGTGGCTTTGTCGACAGTCTGGATAACCTCTTTCGAGGTTGTTCAGTGTTATCCGATTTGTATAACTTTTTCCGTTTCCAGCTCTTTAGCTTTAGGAATATGTACCTGCAAAATTCCATTTTTAAAACGCGCTTTAATGTCACCTTCACCCACATTCGGAAAATATAGTTGTCTTTCCATGGAAGTGAATGAACGTTCTCTGTGAATATACCGTTCATTTTCATCATATATTTCATCTTTTTTTACTGCAGATATCACCAATATGTTATTATCGAAATTGATTTGAATATCTTCTTTATTGTAACCAGCAAATTCTGCATCAACAATATATTCATCATCTTTTTCTTTTACGTCAAGTTTAAAATTTTCGGTTGTGTGACTTGGAACGGGTGCCTGAGTATCATCAAAATAATCGTCAACCATACTGTTGAAATCTACCCTATTATCTTTTCTCGGCTGTGCTTTGTGTTTTTTATTGGGTGTTAAGTTAGCCATTAAAAACGCCTCCTCTAATTTTTTTTATTAGCACTGCATGTTTAATGCATGCTAATTATATTTTAATTTTTACCCTTTTCAATAATAATCAAACATCTTTTGAAAAAAAGAGGTTCATTTCTGATTACTCTTCAGGATTGCTATTGACAAATAAAAAAATCGTGGTAATATATATATATCTAAAAGATATATGCAGAATTTGAAAGGATTGATGAAAAATGAAAACAGCCGTTATTTATTATTCGTTGGATGGCAATATGGATTGTGTTGCACAAAAAATCGGCAGAGACCATGCCGCCGATTTGTACCGACTGATTCCAAAAAAAGAGTATCCCACCGGAAAGTTCAGCAAGTATTTTTGGGCCGGAAAAAGCGCAACCTTTGGTGAAAGACCAAAACTTACCAATGAGATCATTGATTTGGAAAAATACGACACCCTGATCATCGGCAGTCCTGTCTGGGCCGGAACTTTTACCCCACCCATTCACACATTCCTTCATGATTATAAAATCACCGGAAAGAATATTATTCTGGTAGCCACAAATTCCGGTGGGGAAGCGGATAAGTGTTTTGCCAAGATGAACGAATATTTAAAAGATAATATCAGCATGGCAACCTTTTCCTTTGCCCAGCCCCTGCTTTTGAAAGATGCAAGCACGGATGACAAGATAAAAAAAATTCGTGAATTGATTGGCGCAGAAAGGTAAATTTTATAGAATGAAAAAAAAGACAAGATATGTCATTCTGGGCTTGCTGAGAGATGAAGCCATGACGGGATATGAACTTAAGAACTGCATTGATTTGAGAATGTCATTTTTCTGGCAGGAAAGTTATGGACAGATTTATCCGGAGCTTAACGCAATGCAAAATGAAGGACTTTTAAAAGCCCAGGAGGATCATGAATCGGGTAATCGCGTGAAATTCAGCTATTCCATTACCGAAAAAGGCCGACAGGTCTTTAATGACTGGATGGCCCAAGAGTGCGAAAAAGACACAATACGAAGCGAGGCCCTGCTTAAGTTCTTTCTTGCCGATGATCACAATCAATCCGATGTCATCCATCATCTTGAAAAATTCTATGATCAGAACCATGAACGGCTGCAATGTTATGAACTGTTTCAGAATTCATTGAAGGGATTCGAAGCGGTGCATAATCACAAATATATACTGCACATGCTTGATCTTGGAATCCGGCAGCAGAAATTATATTGTGATTGGAGCAGCGATTATCTCAATGAATTAAAGGACAACGACTGAATACGAAGGAGACTCATGACGATTAAAAATTATAAAATAGGATTTTCACTGACAGGACTGATGGCATCGCTCATTCCCATGATTCCAAATATTTTCTGGGCAATCCTGCCACCGGTATCAACGACTCTTCAAGCAAATGATGCAGCAATCCCCGCAATTGGGGTGATCAGCAGCGTATGCCAGTCACTGATGATTGCAATGCTGATCATACTGATTAATAAAGAACAAAAAGCATCAAACCGGAAAAAATGGATTGGGGGAATAGCAGTGATATGTCTCATCGGTTATTTCCTTTCCTGGGCTGTTTATTTTACCGGGTCAATTACTCCGATGCTGCTTGTTGGGATGGCCGTTTTACCCGCCATTTATTTTATCTGTGTGGGTTTGTATCTGGAAAATTATCTGGCGTTGATCCCAACCGTAATATTTGCCGTGATACATATTGCAACGACGTCACAAAACTATTTATTATAATGCATGAATCATAAAAGAAGGCCCTTGCTATCCGGCAGGAGCCTTCTTTTAGCCCATCATCGGATCAGGCTTCATTGAATCCAAAAGACCTAACCGCCAAAAACAAGGTGATGATAAGGATCAACAGCAACACTGCAATACTGGCAAGCCATCCCGTTACATCCATTAAAAAGCCGGTTCGCAAACCGCTGATAAACCATTGGAATGGGTTGAAAGAACTGATGAGCTGCACCCATTTTGGGGCCCCATCCAGAGAATAAAACGCCGAGCTGCATAAAAGAAAGGGCAGCGTGATTAAATTCGTGGCGATGCTGGCCTGTGCTTCTGTTTTGCATAAACCGGAGATAAAGAAACTGAAAAACACATAACCCCCTGCCCCTAAAACGCAGACCATGCCCATCATGATCAAAGATTGGATGGAGGGGCTGAAATCAAAGACAATCGATCCGACAGCCAGAACCAGTCCGGCGCATAAAAGGGAAATGAGGATCCATGCGCTTGAAACACTGAGGATGTACCGCCACAAAGGCATGGGGGTCACTCTTAATAGTTTGTAAACCCCGCGTTTTCGCTGGGCCAGAACCGAAAAAACCGTGGTGGTAAAGGCATAAAACAAAATGCCCATGGCCATCATCCCGGTGGTAATCTGCAGGTTGTATCCGGGCTGATGAATGAGCATCCCCAGACCAATCGTGCCGGCAATGGGCATGATAATGGACCAGAACAGCAGAAAGGGTTCTCGGGCAGCAGACCTGAGTGAAAGGCTAAAAACAGTATTCATTGGGGATCTCCTTTAAATTGTAATGGGGTAAGTTTCAAATACAAGGCTTCCAGATTCGTCACCTGATGTTTTTCCAGAAGACTGTCCGGTTTTCCTTCATCCACGATGCGGCCGTCATTCATAAAAATCAGGCGATCCGCAATCTGTTCAACCTCATCCATATCATGGGATGAAAACAGAACCGTTTGGTTGTTTTCGGCCATGGTTTGAATCATCGACCTGATTTCATACCGGGCCCGGGGATCCAGACCTACTGTGGGTTCGTCCAGTACCACCAATTCCGGGTGATGCACCGTCGTCACACCGATGGCCAGCCGTTTTTGCTGACCCAGGGACAGTTTGTTGGCCGGGGTTTTCCCGGCATCGCTTAAATGACAGCTTTCCAGTTTCGCATGGATCTGATCCCGACTTAACTTCGTATGATACAAAGCGGCAAAAAGTTTCAGATTTTCCTCTGCTGAATACCCCTCAAAAAACGGGGTGGACTGAAGCTGTGCCCCGACAAAGCCACGGTAATCAGGCCGCCAGTAATCAACACTTCCTTCATCCGGCTTTAGAATTCCCAGGATCATGGCAATGGCAGTGGATTTTCCAACACCGTTTGGCCCAATCAAAGCCAGAATTTCACCCTGTTCAATCTCAAAATCGATTCCTTTAATCACGCTTCGACCATGGAAATTTTTAACCAGACCTTTGGCAGAAATAAGATTCATTTTTAATTTCTCCTTGCTTCCCGTTGTTTACACAACGTTGACTATCTATGTATTTTTTTCTCCCTCTATTAAGAGGGAGAATTTATTGGACGGTGGTAACACCAAAATCCGTATGTCGTTTTTTCGAACTGCATCAGCGGGAAAAGGGAACTCCCCGGTGGTGTTCAAAATGGGTTATTCTTCTTTCAATTGCTCTAATTCCAGCAATTGGATGGCTTTTTTCACAAAGGATTGCTGTTGTTTGACCACTGCAAACATATTTTCAAAAATCAGGTTGGTCATCGGGGGGATATGATTGTTCATGGTCACATTTTTTAACCGCATGCCGTTCTCAAGTTCCGTATATTCCTTTTCCAGGGAATCACGCTGTTGACACAGGGCCTTAAGAGCATCGTCCTTCGAAATTTTTTCGATATAAGACATACCGGAATACAGGGTTGACGGATAATTGACCGAAGATGCTTCAAGGCATTCAGCCACCAATTGTTTCAAATACTCCTGGCCTTTTTCGGTGATTTTATATATGGCCTTTTGCCGATGGCCGGTTTGTTCAATGCTGTCAACCACAACCAAACCTTCTTTTTCCATTTTTTTAAGAGCGTGATAAATGGAACCAATGAGAACACCGCCCCAACGTTCGGCGTCGGACAGCCGCAGCACCTGCTGAATATCATAGCCGGACCAGGGTTGTATTTCAAGCATTCCAAGAACAAGTACGCGTGTCAACTGTTTGTCACCTCCAATACTCTACGTTGAGTATATTATATTGAGNATTGTACATTCATTAAACGGCGTTGTCAACTGTTTTTTATTCAAGGGGTTGGGACCCTTCATGTGAATAGTTGTATTTATTTNAAAAAAAGCAGCGATTTATAAATCGCTGCTTTTTTTCATATTAAATTCATGTTCCAGTGGAAAAACATCATATTTAAATATTTTTGAATTTAATCTCTTTCATCTGATTCTCAAAATAAAAATCGCCAGCTGCAGTAACCATTTCAGACCAGGTGGGGTATTTGCTGTTTTTTGAAACCAGTGCATCCATGGCATCCACCGGAATGGAATTAAACTCAGACTGTGACTTGGCTGAAAAACCGCCGGAAATCAAAAATGTTTCAAGATCAGAAAAGCTGGTGTGCTTTTTTATAAAAGCAACGGTTAAATAGTTTTTAATAACATCAAGGTCTTCTTTAACCAGTTGATCTGCTTCGTTATTAAGTACTTTACGAAAATCTTCCAAACTTCTTATTTTACGAGCCATAACAGGAACCTCCTTAAAATTTCAGCATTGCAATGCTAACGATTCAATTATTGCAAATAAAATGAAATGAAGCAAGAACATTTGTAAAATAAAATCCTGAAGCTACATTTTAGTACACTTGTCGATCGTGTATTTCTCAATACTGACCTCTGACACATATTCTTCCTTCAATGACTGTAATTTTTTAAAATGTTCCGTATTGATATGAATTGAAAAAGCGGCATCATCCTTCCATATTTCAATGAGAAAGAGTTGATCCTCGGAATCAACCGGGTAAAAGTATTCATATTTGATATTCCCAGGCTCTGCCTTTGAAAGTTTACCCGCTTCAATTATATTTAACGCATTAAAAAATTCAGCTCTTTTTCCAGGCTTTAGGGTATAGGTGACATTAAGCATTAGATTTTCCTTGGTTTTCATTAGTAACCTCCGATAGTATTAAATTGATTGAAATAATTGTATCATTTATTTCAGATTTGCTATTATTTTATTCGTGGTTATGGGAGTGATTGCACTTATGAGTATGGACATGGGGGACCTTGGATTTATTTAATATAAAATCGCTGTAAGCATCACTGATTAATTCATAATTTTCAAAAATACTTGTATTCTCAATGTTGTCATGAACCAGTATTAGTAAATCAGCAACAGAATGCCGATTTATGTAGTCGGGGAGGCTCACATCAAAGTTCACATAGGTGCTGATGGCCAGACATTGACCATAAAATTCTGCCAGTTTCGGCATGTGAGCGGGAAGATCATGGCTCAATTCTTTTTCGTATTCAGGGACAATCCCGCATAGATATGAAAAGAGCACCGCCTTATTTTCCATACTGGTCAAATTGTAGTAGAGGCTGAATCCTCTAAAACCTGCTCGAACTTCGGAAAGAAATTTAAAACAATCCGAATCAGGAAATTCATCTGCTCTCAGATTTTTAACAGCGTATTTTTCCTGACACTCAGCATAATCGATGAGTCGCGTATATTCATAGGCGATGGGCTGACAATAACTATTACTTTCATCAAAAAGATCCTCATGGAGCAATAAATAGAAATGACTGTCTTGGTCATCCGGCAGGACTAAAAGTTCATGGCTGTTTTTCAGTTCCTGTTCCGATGCTTCCACACCGGCTTGTTCGCTTTTAGTATGGCACAATTTAAGCCGCTCTTCATAAAATTGTTCAGTGACAATAATTTCAAGAGGGTAATCCTTTTCGACCTGGTAAATTTGTTCATATGTTTCGATCATATTGGTAATGACGGACATTTGTAAATCCTCCTTATATGCCTATAGCTTTTAGACATTGCTGATTAATTATAACCTTTANGTGTATTCNTGTAAATGGATAGAAAAAATAATTAAGGTAANACATAATTTCGTAGGGACGATTATTAATCACCAGTGAACGTTGTGTTTGAAAGCAATACACATGCTTGAAAAACAAACGTCATATTTTGTTTAACGTCATGGTTGAAACAAACACCCTCGTGAAATACGTTGCAGAGAGAGCAATATAATGGTACAATCATGAATATTTCTCAACACCAAGTCTATTAATCATCAACTTACGTTATTTTAATATGACCCGGCATTGGGGCAGAAAAAAGAGGAGGAATTTATCATGACAGTTAAAATTATTTCAGTTGGAAATCTATGGGATGGGCTGACGGATGCGCCAATCGGTCCCCGGGAAATTCTGGTTAAAAACGGCATTATTCAGGAAATAGCCAGGTCCGTACAGGCACCCGAGGGCGCCCAGCGCATCGATCTTTCGGACCGTTTGGTGATGCCCGGTCTGATCGACAGCCATGTTCATATTACATCACGGTCAGAATTGCCCTTAGGTTTCTGGAGCTATTCCTCGGCAACCAAGGCCCTCTTTGGCGCCGAGGCCCTGAAAATCCATTTGATGAACGGATTTACAACCGTCCGGGATTGTGGAGATATGGATGTTACCGGCTACACGATTCAGGATGTAAAACATGCCGTTGATTCTGGTCTGATTGAAGGCGCCCGCCTGATTACTTCCGGACATATGATTTCGCCAAGAGGCGGACACATGGATGTTACCGCACTGCTTGCTCCAGCATGCAATGCCTGGCAAAATTGCCTGGCTGACGGACCAGACGAAATCCGAACCACGGTCAGAAATGAAATCAAGTGGGAGGCGGAATGGGTTAAGTTTGCGGCCTCCGGGGGATTTTCCAGCCCATCGGATGACCCGGTTTACGTTGCCTATACCCAGGAAGAAATGAATGTTCTGGTTGAAACCGCTTCCCAGCAGGAACGCCCGGTGTCAGTGCATGTCATGGGAGATCAGGCCGTTAAAATGGCTGTCAGTGCCGGAGTGCGATCCATTGAGCATGGGAGCCTGGCATCAAAAGAGACCATTAAACTTATTGAAGAAAAAGGGATTTTTGTTATCCTCACCCAGTATGTGGCGGTCCGCGGGGCCCGGTTTGCCGATGATGATCAGTACTGGGAAACCTCTGGCGCAACCTCCTTCGCCAAAAGAAAGGTGCGAAAATACAAGGATGCGCTCCTTCAAACCGCCGCTGATTTTGCCAAGAGCAAGGTGAAACTTGTTTTTGGCACCGATCTGGGACTCCATTCCTACGCCGTCACCGGAGCTAAAGAGTTTGGTGAAATGGTCGCCAATGGCATTTCCCCGGTCAGAGCATTGCGCTCCGCCACCAGTGTTGCCGCGGAAATGCTGATGCGCGACGATCTTGGGGTTCTTGCCCCGGGAAAAGCAGCGGATATCATCGGGCTCAGGGGCAATCCCTTTGAAGATATCACCGTCATGGAAACCATCGATTTTGTTATGAAGGCCGGCACGGTTTATAAATCTGTCTGAGGCTATCACATAATTTCAAGGGGTGATTATCAATCGCCAGTTAACATCATGCTTGATAGCTATACGTCTGCTCGAAACAAAGGTTTACGGGTGGATACTATCCGCCCGAAACGTCATGTTTGATACAAACACATAGTTGAAAAGCAAACACAGATTGCGAATAAATAATTACATTCAAAAAAGCAACGATGCTAAATCGTTGCTTTTTTGAATGTAATAATATGCTAAAAAACAGTCTGGATGCTTTGCCATTATTACATGGGCTAAAGCTAATAAAAATTCATTAACCCCTTTGCCGGCTATTCCCGAACATTATTCATCACGGCGAAATGTTTATCGTCAGTCAGCAAGGGTAATATTAAGAAAAAGAGGAGGTTCATCGCGGCGAAATGTTTATCGTCAGTCAGCAAGGGTATTATTAATAAAAAGCAGGAGGTGTCTTCATGAAAAAATATGTCGATGGTTATGTGCTCCCAATTAAATTAGAAAATGTTGAGAAGTACCGGGAAATGGCCGAAAAAGTGGGGAAAATTTGGGCATGGCATGGTGCTCTCAGGGTTGTTGAATGCGTCGGTGATGATTTAAACATTGGAAAAGCTGTTTCCTTCAATCAATCTGCCGGAACTCACAATCAGGAGACCGTCATTTTTTCCTGGATTGAGTTTGATTCAAAAGAACATCGTGATCTGGTAACAACAGCTGTCATGGCGGACCCAAGAATGAAAGAAATCATGGATTCTGAAGAGTTATTGCCCTTCGATGTTCGTCGCGTGATTCATGGCGGATTCAAAATGTTGATGAATCTCTGACACTTCAAACTCTCAAAGATAACATCTGCCGCCTTTACGATAGTATTGGCGGTTTTTCATTGGGTTTCTTTGTTCATAGGTATCCACAAAAAAACAGCTAAGTATTTTGAAAGTTCAATCGATAATATCTATATATAAAAGTGAATGTTTAAAAAAAAATCTATCATATTTGACCACTTTGCCGAGAAAACCTATTAAAATAAAATTTGGAGGAGATGTTATGATTGACTTACCGAGCAGTACCAGGGTTTTTAAACAAATGCCAAAGGAAAATTTTATAAAATACTTAGACGATGCGAATTCTTTAGAAATGAAATTCATGGAAAAAATTGGCAGTATTGTCTTGATCAATAAGCTTTCCCCAGAGACTATGACCATCAGCCAGGGAAAAATTGTCGCAGCAATAGCGGTTGTTGAGATTTTTTTAAAGCGACAGGTCATCAGCCAAAATCTGATTGAAATGCTGGACAAGGAAATAGACCCAATCACTGCTTTTATCATCCGTTATGAAGACTGGGGGCAAATCTGGTGTTCCGATAATAAATCCAGCCATAACGAGTCAGCTGAATCCACGGTCAATACCTATTACCAGACCAGCTGGTTACCCTATGATGAGTTGGAACTGAAAGCGGAGGGGGATGATCTGGATCAGGTTTATGAAAACTTTTTAATGCAGATCACCGGAAAATCCATTAGGCTTGAAAATGGCAACCCGCAAAAAAAACCCGTAAAAAAAACAGCGGAACCGATTGAATTTGAAGAAGAGGAAGACCTGGATGAAGTGGTCGAACTGGAAGCTGTCATTAAAAATCTGGAAACCCAAATCAATCATGAAAAGCAATTTAAACGACAGGTGGATCTCATGGTTGATCTGATCAACGCCAAAGAACAATTGCAAAAAATAAAGGAACCGCATCTGGCGCATCGGGAAATAGATCAAAAAGACCAAAGGGCGTTGCTCCAGAACAATATTGAAATGATCCAGTCTTTTTTTCCTCATGTCTTTGTGAATATGACAGAGGACGATGACAACGAATTTAGTGATACCACAGCAGACTTAAAAACGATCAGAATGCCATAACCTCAACCTATCGCATCATCTCCCAGGGGTGATTATCAATCGCCAGCAAACGCTTTGGTTAAAATAAACATTGGTTTCCCCTTAGGTCACGGGCGGGTACTACCCGCCCACAAACTCTACTTATTTCGATAAAAACTAAATATCATAGGTAACCAGTCGATTTTAATTGCGCTGATATGAAAAAAGTTGTAGAATTCTCTTATAAGTGTAAATAGTCAGCTAAAAGTTTTTATATGCAAGGGGATAAGCATGGATAAAAATCCGCACAAGGGTCATCGTCAACGGGTAAAAAGCAGAGTAATCAAGGAAGGGATCGACAGCTTTGAAGATCATCAGATCCTTGAGCTGCTGCTTTTTTACTGCATTCCCATGAAAGACACCAACGCCTTGGCCCACCAGCTGATCCATGACTATGGTTCCCTGGCCGGAGTGTTTGATGCCGATCCCCAGGACCTGTGCGTCAAGACCGGTGTCACCGAAAACACCGGGATTTTACTCTCCCTGATCCCAGCCCTGGCTCGGCGGTACAATCAGGGGAAGTTCGGCGCCAAAGAATTACTCAATAGCACTTCAAAGGCTGGTAACTACGTTACTGCACTCTTTACCGGCCGACTCAATGAAGCGTTTTATGTCATCTGTCTGGACAACCAGAATCGGGTGAATCATGCGACCCTGCTTCACGAAGGCACCATCAATGAGGCACCGGTTTACCCCCGGCTGATTGTGGAAACCGCCCTGAGACATCAGGCCGCCAGCATCATTCTGGCCCACAATCACCCCGGAGGAAGCCTGCAGCCATCCCAGGCCGATATGGATGTGACCAGAAAAATTAAACAGGCGACCGAAGCCATTGCCATCACCGTTGCCGATCATATCATCGTCGCCGGCGAGCGTTATTACAGTTTTGCGGAAAACAGACTGCTTTAGGTGGCAAGGGAACAAACGTTTCGTTTGTCACTCGTCATTCAAAGGCTGTTATATACTTAACAGATAAACGACTTATTGTGGCTTTTATACGGATATAAATATAACCTACTTGATAATATTTCGCTAAAAGGGGTAGAATAATAAGTAAAGAAAGATAAAAGCATGGTAGCGTGTTGTTTATTTAATTGCAAGGTGCTTGAAGTGACTTAAAATTAGTCAAGTCAAAAATTAGAAGGCAATCATAATGATAGGCTAAAGGCTATTATAGAGTTACTAAATAAATATTGGAGGGCAGACTTATGGGTGACAATATTTACAAACAGGCATTAGAAAAGCCGACAACAGAGCCACTGGAAAAGGACTTAAAGAAATGAAAGACCGGAAGAAAAAAAGCCGTATTGGTATTAAGATTTCAGTCGTCCTGCTGATCCTGGCAATTATAGGTACTGGGGTTGTTTATTCAATTTATACTGCTTATGCTGCTTATGATGCTTATGCTGCTAAGCAGATGGATATTTCTGACTATGAATATCAGGTTAAAGATAAAACAGAAATTTATTCGGCAGATAATGTGTTGATTGCTGAATTGTATACAAAAAACCGTACCAATGTAACCATCGATCAGATTCCGGTTGACCTGCAGGAAGCACTGATCTCCGTTGAAGATTCCCGATTCTACGATCATTCCGGAATTGATCTTTTTGGGATTACCCGTGCGTTTTTTGCGAATATCATAAATAAAAACAATGGAGAAGGTGCCAGTACCATTACCCAACAGCTGGCCAGAGTATTGTTTTTGCCGGATATTGCCACAGAGCAAACCTTTAGTCAGTCATTGACCCGTAAATTAAAGGAAATTTCCATTGCACTGCAATTGGAACAAAAATATACCAAACAGCAGATCCTGGAGATGTATTTTAATGAATACTACTTTGGGTCCGGAGCTTATGGGATTGAGGAAGCTTCAAAAACCTATTTTAATAAAGATGTTTCACAGGTAAATCTGGCAGAAGCGGCAATGCTTGCCGGGCTGCCCCAGGCGCCAAGTGCCTATGCTCCAAACACTCAATTTGAAGCTGCAAAAAAACGGCAACTCCAGGTATTACAACGAATGGTCAAAGAAAAATATATTACCCAGGAAGAATCCGATGCGGCGGCAGCCACAGCAATTACGATCAGAGACCCGGCAACCATCAATAATGATAATCAGATTGTGGATGGTTATGAAGCATTCGTCGGGAAAGCACTGAATGAATATGCTAAAACCGGGGCTTCAGCTGTTATGCAGGAACGGGGGACTCACCGAGGATCAGGCAATTAACTATATTAAAGAAAACATTGCCAGTGGCGGTTACCGTATCTATACCACCATTAACTCTGTTTATCAGAAAGATGCCATTGACAGTCTGACAACCGGCCTGGATAAAAACGGCCTGGATACTGAAACAGGGAGTGTTGTCACCACGGATTTAAATGGCAGTGTCAGAGCCTATTATGGTGGGAATACCCAGATTGACATGGCAGATACACCAAGACAGCCAGGGTCTAATATTAAACCCCTCTATTATGCAGCAGCCATGGATAAAGGGTTAATAACGCCTTCAACTACAATTCTGGATGCTTATACTGATTTTGGCGGATACGCCCCTAAGAACTACGGCGGAGTTTATCACGGAAATGTTACCGTGAGACAGGCTTTAGTCTATTCCTATAATATTCCTTCAGTTAAGATCTTTGATAAAATTGGTCCGACCGCAGCAATTGCCTTTATGGAGAAAATGGGAATCTCAACCTTTGACGACAATGACTATTACCTTGCAACAGCTCTTGGAGGGATGACCTACGGAATAAAACCTCTTGAAATGTCAGCGGCGTTTAACACCTTTAACAATAATGGCGTGTATAACCAGCCTTATTTCATTACAAAAGTTGAACAAACCAATGGTAAAGAAATTTATACCAAGGATTCAGCCAATTTAGTAACCNGTAAGGTGATGTCNGANACCACCGTAACCGATATGATAAGTATTCTGACGGATGAGGTAAAATACGGAACCGGGAGCAATGCAGCTCAGATTTATCCAACGGCTGGTAAAACAGGGACGACTAATGATGAAAAAGATTTATGGTTTACCGGGATGACTGGAAACCTGACCACCGCGGTGTGGCTTGGGAGTCCTGATAATTATGTTATCGGAGGCGCAAGCACGATGGCAGCAGGGATTTACGGATCTTACCTGAGCCAAATAATTAACCAGAATTTGCTTGAAACCGCTCAATAGAATCTTTAAGCATCCATACGTCTTTGTTTAATAAGCACCAGTGTTACAGCAAGAACAGCAACCGCAAAGCCAAGAATCACGATCATACTGGTGAAGATCGAGGTCAGATTGGCCGCATTGAAAGTGACCGCAGCGGTGATTTCATTATTGGCTTTGACATACCAGTAGGTGGGGGTAAAGCTGGCAATGGTCATGACATTGGCCCCCAGCAGCGCCTGAGGAACAAAGACGCCGCTGATAAAGCTGGTGCCCAGGGCGAAGACATTGGCGATGGCCGACATGGCGCCCCGGCTCTTGACGAGATTGCCGATCAGATAGCTGATGCTCAGAGCCGCCAGGGTGAAGACAAAGGAGTTTAAAAGCAGCAGCCGGCCGGTGGCGGTAAACATAAAACTGCCATACATAAAAAAGCTGGCCGAGATCAGGATAAGCCAGATGGCAACGGCAAAACTGAGGTTGCCGAGGACCATCTGAAAATTCATGTTGGTGGAGCGGAGGGGAGAGCAGAGATTGCGACGTTTCAAATCCGTATTATTGAAAACAAGCATCACCGAGCAGACCCCCAGAATCAGAATGGCGAACAGGGAATAGGACAGAAAATTGAAATAGTAGCCGGATTTTTCAGCATAGGCGGAGTGGGTACCGCTGCTGATCATGGTCACTGCAGTGGCATTGGCCAGATCCTCTTGCAGATGTGCCACCAGATCAGTCTGGCTGAGACCGGGCAGATAGGTGGTGTAGGTTTTAGCAGTGTTCAGGTATTTGTTGATCAGCAGATCCATGTAGATGTTGCTGGTGGAATCCGGCACCGTTGTTTTTTCCAGCTGGACGTCGCTGCCATTGAGCATCGCGGCGGTAAAGCCTGCGGGAACCCGGAGGATGTATTCCACCTGGCGGAAAAACAAAGCATCCTGGAGTTTTTGGGTGTCATCGGGAATCGCCACCAGGTTGGCATTTTCACCGAGATAGGTTTTGAGGCCCGCCACCAGCGGCGAATCGACATCGTCATTGATAAAGGCAATGTTGACCTTGACCTTGGTAAAATCGGTATTCTGGGGCGGTTTATAGGCGCTGCTGAGCAACAGTGCCAGGACCATGAAAACCACCAGGTAAATCATAATCTGGGCGCGATTTTTCAGAATTACTTTGAAGAAAGCTTTATAAACTTGCATATTTCTGTCTCCTTAATACAAAATAGGTAACCGCGCTGAAGATCAGCGTGAAGCCGCACAGCAGCAGGATGTCGGTGAAAAACTGGGTATGGGTATTGTAGTAGTACAGCGCATAAAAACTGTCCGTGATCAGGTTGGCCGGGTTGAGGTAGGCAAGAATGGGGGCTTTGGTCATCACGATATATTTTATGTCGGCGGACATCATCCCGGCCAGAAAACACATGGCCATGGTGGAACCGATCAGGATACCAATTTTGAGACCCTCGCCCTGTTTGATGATGGATGCCAGGCAGGCGCCGAAGGTCACCCCGGTGAGGCTGCCCACCAGGCAGGTCAGCACGATATAGCCAAGCTGATCGCCGAAGCTGATGCCCAGAACCCCGCTGATGAAGGTCAGCAGAATCATCAGTTCCAGCATCTGAATCGTTGTGGCGGCCAGCATTGAAGACAGAAAGACCGTCAGTTTATTGGTCGGCGCCAGATTGATCCGGGCACCCACGGCGGAGAGATCCGCCTGAATGGCCACCACTTCTTTGATTCCGAGAAAGCCGCCGTATAAACAGGTCATGGCAATCAGGGCGTAGAAATAATTGACAACCGGATCCGGGTTGGCCTGGCTGGCGGATACCGCGGTCAGGTATTCGGTGCGGTTGGAAATGCCGTCGAGGCTGCCGCTTTGCAGCGCCCCGGGGTTTTGGGTGATAACGGTGACGATGGTAGCATTCGATTGCACATAATCATCCAGAAAGCCCCGGATAATGGTCTGATTGAGACCGGACTGGTTGACCACCAGTTTGAGATCGGGATCGAACGTGATATAACCGTCGATTTGATTATCTTTCAGCAGGGTATCCGCTTCTGCCTGGGTGGTATTTTTCACAACAAACAGATGATCAGCCCCAGTGATGGCCTGGGTGAAAGCCGGGTTCTGATCCAGCGCCTCGTTCTGAATCACGGCCACATTCACTTTCACAAAATTATCGGAACTTGAGATGTTGGAAAAGGCCAGGTTGAACAGGGTTGCCATCAAAATCGGAAACAGAAAGGTCCAGAACATTAATTGTTTATCTTTAAAGATGCACTTGAGGCGATAGCGATAATTGAATAAAAACATCATATTTCTCCTAATCTCTCAGCGCTTTGCCGGTTATTTCCAGGAAGACATCGTTCAGGGTTGGCGGTTCGGAATAAATTTTACCAATGCTGATTTTCTGGTTCTTCAGGTAATCTAGAATCGCAATCAGCGTATTTTTCCCCTGACCGGACTTCACCACCAACTGATGGTCGGTGAGCTCAGCCGAAATAATGTGGGGCAGGGCTGTGATTTCGGTTAGATCCAGATGCTCGGGATTGAACAGTTCAAGGTTGATGTGCTCACCGGATTTGATCATCTGCTTCAGTTCTTCATTGGTGCCCATGGCAATGATCTTGCCCTTATCCATGATGGCGATGCGGCTGCAGATCTGCTCAACCTCTTCCATATAGTGAGTTGTGTAGATGATGGTGGCGCCCTGGCGGTTCAGCTCCATGATGCCTTCGAGGATATTGTTGCGGCTCTGGGGATCGACGGCCACGGTGGGTTCATCGAGAAAGATGAGTTTGGGCTTATGGGCGATGCCGCAGGCGATGTTCAAACGGCGGAGCAGGCCGCCGCTGAGTTTTTTCGGATAGAATTTTTTAAAATCCCCGAGCCCCACAAAATCGATGGCTTCGGCCACCAGTTTTTTGCGGGTTTGTTTATCGCTAATGTACAGGCCGCAGAAGTAATCGATGTTTTCGTAAACCGTCAGTTCATCAAAGACTGCCACGTTCTGCATCACCACCCCAATGTTGCGTTTGATATCATAGGCGTCCGGGGTCATCGGCTGATCATAGAGTTCGATGGTGCCCTTATCATATTTAAGCAGCGATAAAATACAGTTGATAGCGGTGGTTTTACCGGACCCGTTGGGGCCCAGCAGACCCAGAATTTCGCCTTCCTGGACTTCCAGATTGAAGTGATCCAGAGCAATCAGATCGTCGTATCGTTTGACCAGGTTTTTCACATTTATTAACATTATTATTCCTCCCGAATAAATCAAGTCATTTAAACTTGTTGATGTGTTTATTCTAACGGTTCTGGCGGCTGATTGGAAGTGACGGCGCTCATGATTCAAAATGACAAATGTCATCATTTATGTTAAAGTAAGTGATACTGATAACGTTATGATGAAGGTTTGGTAGAAACGATGAATAAATTAATTGATAAACTGATTATTTTTGTGTTTTGTCTGGCGCTGTATCTGACCACCGTGGCCAATGCCTATGTGATTGTGACGGTGCTGGCCGCGATTATCTTCAGTGCCGCGTCGAGCTATCTGGACGAAGGCCGGATCACTCTGGCGATCTTTGTGGCCTATGTGATTCTCTGCTTTTTTGAACCGGCCAGTTTAGCTTTTCTGCCCCTGCTGTGCTACGATGTGCTGATTTCCAATTATAAATGGCTCTGGCTGCTGGCATTACTGCCATTGATAACCGGTTTAAATCAGCTAAGCGGCACGGCGAGTGTTTTAATTCCGGTTTTTATCGTCGTGGCCTACTTTTTAAAAAAGCGGACCCTGTCGCTGGAAACCATGAAAAAAGACTATTTCCTGCTGCGGGATCAGGCCAAGGAAACCGCGCTGCAAATGGAAAAGAAAACCCAGGTGCTGATGGAGAAACAGGATTATGAATTAAATCTGGCCACCCTGAAAGAACGCAATCGGATTGCCCGGGATATCCATGACACTGTCGGCCACATGCTTTCGCGCTGCATTTTACAGACCGGCGCATTGCTGGTTGTGAGTCAGGATGAGCAGATAAAAACAGGGCTGGGAAGCATTACGGAGACCCTGTCAGAGGCCATGAACAGCATCCGGGACAGCGTCCATGATCTCCATGACGAAGCTCTGAATGTCCGGGTGGAACTGCAGACCCTAATCAATAATTTTACGTTCTGCCCGGTAAAATTCAATTATGATGTGGAAACAAACCTGGAAAATGACTTGAAATACTGTGTGATAGCCGTTGTCAAAGAGGCCTTTTCAAATATCATCAAGCATTCGGATGCCACCTTGGTGGCCTTGACGGTTCGTGAACATCCGGGCCTGTATCAACTGGTGATCCAGGACAATGGCACCAAAACGGTGGACAACGATGATCGGGGCATGGGCTTGAAAAATATTTCGGACCGAGTCACGGTGCTTGACGGGAATGTACATTTCAGCACGGACAAAGGCTTCAGAATATTTATTTCTGTGCCCAAAAATAAATAAGCGAAGCGTGGGGAAGTTGATGAAAATAGTAGTTGTGGACGATGATAAGCTGGTCTGTGCGTCTTTGAAAACCATCATCGAGTCTGAAGGTGATATCACAGTCGTGGGACTCGGTCATAATGGTCGGGAGGGAATTGCGTTGTACGAGCAATTAAAACCGGATGTGCTGCTGATGGATATCCGCATGGAAATCATGACCGGTATCGAGGCGGCGCAAACCATTTTAAGGCAGGATGCGGCCGCGAAGATTTTATTTTTAACGACCTTTGTCGATGATGAATACATCATCAAGGCCCTGAAGCTGGGGGCCAAAGGGTATCTGATCAAGCAGAATTTTGAGAGCATTGTCCCTTCGCTGCGAGCCGTGCATGCGGGCCAGAATGTATTTGGCCAGGATATCATCACAAAAATTCCGGGGCTCGTCAATCATGAGCATAAACTTGATTTTTCCGCCTATGATTTAAACGACAAGGATCTGGAGATGATTAACTGGGTCGCCCAGGGCCTTAACAATCGCGAAATTGCCGGCTCTGTCTATTTAAGCGAAGGAACCGTGCGGAATCGGATCAGCCTGATTCTGGAAAAGCTTGAGCTGCGGGATCGGACCCAACTGGCCATCTTTTATTATAAGCATAGGTGACAAGGGGACGTTTCGTTTGTCACCCGTCATGATTCCACTGGTAACCCATAGATTAAGTTAGTTTACTTTTTTACCACACAAGTTTAGCAATAACTATCACCATATCATAAATGGTTCATAACAAAACGTCCGCCTCGTCCTTGTCCGATGGACACTAGAAAGAAAATATGTTATACTTATAAAATTACATAAAACGAACAGGCATTTAAAATGATTATATGCTGGGCCTTCATTGGCAGCAGGGTGGTATCCTGTGGGACTTCAATCACAATTGAAAGTTCCACAGGATTTTTTTTTGGTTCTCAATCAGCCAACGACAACCTTGCTTGCAGTGGCTGCTCCTGGAGAACCAAAGAAAAAGGTCGATAGCCGGTTTCTTTTAAATAAAGGAGGAAAACAGTCATGAAAAATTTTGATCGAAAAAGCAGAACTGCTTTATTGTCAATTTTCTCAAACACCATGCTGATCATTTTAAAAGTAGTGGCCGGCATATTAAGCGGCTCTATCAGTATTATTTCAGAAGCCATCCATTCTTCAATGGATCTTATGGCATCACTCGTTGCCTTTATGTCCGTGAGGGTATCTGCAAAACCCGCAGACCGGGATCATCCCTATGGTCATGGTAAAATCGAGAACATATCAGGGATGGTAGAAGGCCTATTGATCTTTATTGCCGCCGGTTTGATTATTTTTGAAGCAGTGAAAAAGATATCTGAACCGATGGAAATCGAAGCGGCCGGGATAGCCATTGGAGTGATGCTGACCGCAGCAGTGGTTAACTTCTTTGTTTCGAGAATTTTATACAAAGTCGGGAAAGAAGAAGATTCGATGGCCCTTGAAGCGGATGCGCTGCATCTGAAAACAGATATTTATACATCATTAGGCGTGGCTGCGGGCATCATCCTCATTAAACGCACTGGGATTTTGGTGCTTGATTCAGTCGTCGCCATATTAGTGGCGCTGCTGATTATCAAGGAAGCCTGGGTATTATGCCGCAACGCCCTTGAATTTCTCATGGATCGCAGACTTTCGGATATCGAAGAGCAGGAAATAAAAGCAGTGATTGAAAATGTAAAAAAAGAGTGTGGCAAAGAAATAATCGATTTTCATAAACTGAAAACACGAAAGTCCGGAAACATCAGACATATCGATTTTCATATCACCGTGGATCCCAGCCTGACCGTAGAGGCAGCACATGAAATTGTGGGATGTTTAAAAAAAGAAATATGTGACGATTTAACAAACACCCGGGTAAGCGTTCATATTGATCCCTATCATCCTCAAAAAGAGCATGACCCCTTGGAAGTAATTAGGATCCAGGCAGCTGCCGAAGACAAAATTAGAAATCAGAAAAGTCAATAAAAATTGAATAAAGAAAACTGATGATCCAACATACTGAGTTAAAATGGGCCTGCGACAGCAGCGTGACTAAGATACCGGATGTTAACAATTTTTGGGATGGCCCAGACGTTTGTGCACATGCGGTTTTTTATTTACCCAAAAACGGACGTCCAGTGCCAACCAAAACAGCAGATACCGGATAATGTGTAATCAATCAATATAATACCCCACAACCTCGTAGGGGCGGGTAGAACCCGCCCGAGACCTAATGGGAAACCCATACATTTGTTTTTAACCTCAAGCTCTGCTAGGAAAGTACCGGCCATTTTTCAGTTGTGCTAAACGTGTCTACCAGCTCATTGGCATTCTCAATGATCGCCGGATCAAATTCCAGGTAATTTAACAAAGCAATGGCATTTTTTGTTTGGGCCGGGCCAGCGTGCAACTGATAGTCAAATTGAATGGTTTCTTCCGTAATCGTCTCCTGAAAGTGATAATTATCATAGCTGTTCACTAAAATATTAGTCAACTCGATATCATGGGTGGCAATCAGGCACAGACAATGTCGACCGTCTAAATAATTAAGAATCGCTGAAGACGCGGCAATGCGTTCGATGGTGTTGGTTCCTTTTAATATTTCATCAATAAAACAGAGACAGGGATAGTTATTCACCTGATCAATCGTCCGTTTGAGAGATTTAATTTCAGCCATAAAATAACTGTCACCCGCTAGAATATCATCACGCACCGCCATCGACGTAATGGGTAAACAGTGGGACAGGGAAAAGCTGCTGGCGGTGCAGGTATAAATGGTTTGCGCAAAGATGCTGTTAATGGCCAGGGCCTTAACAAAGGTCGATTTTCCTGACGCATTCGACCCGGTAATCAAGCTGTTTTGGCGGAGCTGGATATCATTTGGTACCGGTGATTTCAATAGCGGATGATATAAATCGGTGGCAACGACTGTAAACGCTTCGGTGAAGGTTGGTGTCACGGTACCTGACAAACTTTCTCGATACGATGCCAGAGTGATGGCCATATCCAGCTCACCAATGTTTTGATAAAGGCGGTGAAATGCCTCTTTATTTTTTGACACCAGAGCAATGGCTTTGTTGTAGGTTCGAAAGTCGTAGAGAGTGATAATTTTCAGATAGTCCAGCAGCAAGTCAAGATCGGAACCACCACCCATCATGACGCCCGAGAGTTTACCGGCAATGGCTTTAAAAGGCACATTGTCCTGGCCGATTTGATCCACCAAAACCTTCAGACTGCCATTGGTTTCATAGCCCAACAAGCGCTTGCAACATCGGAGAATGGCCGACAAATATTGAATCGTCAGCAGGTTTTTGGCGATTTCCTTTTTAAAATAGTAATAGACAACCCCGTTAACAATAATTGAAATGATCAGACTCATCAGGCCGATGGTGGGATCGATGAGACATACCCCGAGGCATAAAAACGGAATAATTGACAGGATCGTGTAGACCATGGGGTTCTTGAGAGCCTTCATTTCAATTTCGAAAATAAGGGCTGAAACGTCGTTATAGTTCGCTTTGCCCAATTTTGCCAGAATCATTTGAATGTCCAGACGTTCTTTGGGATTGTCCGCGAAAAAAGTAATGAGCTGGTCTCTTTTCCTGAGTGGTTCATCCGCCCAGCTTGGTTCATGAAGGGTGGCATACAGCACTTCATCGCCGACCGAGGTCAGACAGGTATCCATTTGTTTAAAAACATCGTCCATATCCAGATCGCTCCAGGTTAAGTCATCAATGGCCACATCGATCGTTTCATATTTAAGTTTTCGATCCCAATAATCGGTCACACTGCCCCAAATAGCCGAATCGAAACTGGTTGGTGCTTTTCCAAACGCATTGATTAAACGTTGCCGCAAATTTTGGCTGGCTTTTCGGCTGGAAAATAAATTAAAAATGATAAAAGCCACGATTCCAACAACCACAAAAAATAATATTCCCATGAATAACTCCTCAAATTCTGACATTACGATAAAGATTTTTGAATAACCGCCAGAAAAACATGCACTTAATATACCCCTTCAACCGTTCAATGTCAACTTTATGGAGCAATTGAGACATAAAGATCGTTACCGAATGATTAACCCATCTGACATAGATGTCTATGGGAAAGAAATGTTTGAAAAAATCAACTAGGCTAAAAATAATGTCCTGAAAAAGTTAAAACATTAGCTAGGGGCATGACAGTGACGCTAGGGGTGTGACTGACGCTAGGGGTGTGACAGTGGGGACTTTGCGGCGTGTCATCCATAGGGTGACATCCCGAAATGTCCCCATCTGTCATGCCCCGGCACATCCAACAACCGCGCCCCAACAATCCAAAGGTGACAAACGAAACGTCCCCTTGTCACCCTACAAGCTCTTTATCCACTAAAACAGATCAATTGATACATATATATTGACATAAGTTTATGAATATAGTATTATTGTATTATGAAGGGAGTGATTTAATGAATCCCAATTATAATAGAAATTACTCAAGAGATCAAGTTGAAGCAATTTTAACGACAATACAGGAATGTATCATGCGAAAGCATTATAGTTTATCAAAAAATGATAAACGGAGAGAAAACATTGAGTTTATCAATCATTACAATTTATCATCTTCCAGACAAAAGGATATTTTACTAAAAATAGAACCAGATGACTTTTGCTACTCACTGCAAAACACAAACCCAGGATATAAACACGAAGTATTATATGTATTCTGCCCACAAATAATGCTGTTTAATTTTGAGGGTACTGAAGAACTGGTGGATATTTACACGAAGTTCAATATTATTAAATATGGCTCGGGGAAACACACGATTGTCATATCATTCCACAAAAGAAACAAGCCATTGGATTATCTACTGAGATAGCAATGGAATTGATAGGAGGAAATGAAATGAATGAAAGAATGACATTCTGCGAGGAATGCAGAAAAGACGTTGCTTATACGGTAACAGAAGTAAAACTGAAAAACAAATTAAAGGAAGA
>JGI24146J20443_1000648_pt1 | contig 25695 bp, 29 predicted proteins | sample BarGraIncub1131A_FD_20443 | JGI IMG/M metagenome (IMG submission 20443) | reverse complement strand
AACAACTTAAATAGTGATGAAATAATTTTTATACCAGATAAAAATCTAGGTGAATATATAAATGAAAAAGCTCACGTAAAGAACATGATTTTATGGAATGGGTTTTGCCGCGTGCATGAATTTGTGAGTGTAGAAGAAATTATGGAAGTTAAAAATTCCGATAAACAAGTAAAAGTTTTAGTTCATCCTGAGTGTAATAAAAAAATCAGAGAATTAGCAGACTTTATAGGAAGTACTGGAGATATAATTAAATTTGCTACAGAGGATACAGGGAAAAAGTATATGATTGTAACAGAAGAAGGGATACTTTACGATTTGAAAAATAAAAATCCAAATAAGCAATTTATAACACCAAAGACACCTATGACATGTTGCAGTATGAAAACAAATACTCTTCAGAATGTTTATGATAGTCTTCTTTATATGCAACATGAAGTAACATTAGATGAAGATATAAGACAAGCAGCACACAAATGTCTAAGTGCTATGCATGAAATGGCGAGGTGATATTATGGATATGTTTGTAGATGTGTTAATAGTTGGAACAGGGGCAGCGGGTTTGTATGCAGCATTAAATTTAGATGAAAACCTAAATATAATCTTAATAACTAAGGATTCTGTAGATGAATGTAATACATCCTTAGCGCAAGGCGGGATATCAGTAGCTAGAGATAAAGAGGATTATGACCTATTCGTGCAGGATACATTAAAAGCAGGAAAGTTTAAAAATTCTAAAGAAGCAGTCAAAACGCTAGTATACGAATCAATAGATAATATAAAAAAAGTAAAAGAGTATGGAGTTGGCTTTGACTTAGAAAATGGAGAATTTCAATATACAAAGGAAGGTGCGCATAGCATCAATAGAATTGTTCACACCAAGGACGAAACTGGGAAAGAGCTTTTTCAATCTTTATTAAAGGTAGTTAAAACTAAAGAAAATATAAGAATATTTGAAAACACTACTCTGCTTGATATTATTACTGAAAACGATGTCTGTTGTGGAGGAATAGTCACGAGAAATGATGAGAGAATAAATATATATTCTAAGGAAACTATTTTAGCAACAGGCGGTATAGGCGGTCTATTTAAAAATTCAACTAATAGAAGAGGCCTTACGGGGGATGGAATAGCTATTGCACTAAGGCATAATATTAAAACCTCTAATTTAAATTATGTGCAGTTTCACCCAACTGCATTATACGATGACAATGAGAATTGTGAGAAATTCCTTATATCAGAATCGCTAAGGGGTGAAGGTGCCAAACTGCTGAATGAACAAGGCAAAAGGTTTGTTGATGAGCTTCTGCCAAGAGATGTAGTTGCAAGGGCAGTGTATGACGAAGAGGAAAAATCTAGCAAACCTTATGTGTTTTTAGATATTTCATTTAAAGGGAAGGATTATATTATTAACAGGTTCCCAGGTATATATAAAAAATGTTTGGAGAGGGGTATAGATATTACCAAAGATAAAATCCCAGTAACTCCAGTACAACATTATCATATGGGAGGAGTCGCTGTAGACCTATTTTCCAGGACATCCATGGAGCATTTATTTGCTTGTGGTGAGGTAAGTTGTACAGGTGTACATGGAGCAAATAGGTTAGCAAGTAACTCACTACTAGAAGCATTGGTGTTCTCAAGAAAAGCTTCCGAGTTTATAAATAAGTCAATTGGTGAGATTACTAATTTAAAATCCAAAGAGATACCTGATTTAAACTATAATAAAATGAAGGATATTAAGACTCTTATAAATTATAGCGAAATTAATAAAACTATAATTGTAGATGAATTTAAGAGGATGGGGGAGGAAATAAGGAATGAATTGGTTAATTATTGATGACCTTATCATAAATGCAATAAAAGAAGATATACCTCAAAATGATATTACCACTGAATTTATTGTAGGAGAAGAGTGCAGCAGTAGTGTTGATTTAATTGCTAAAGAAAATGGAGTAATTGCTGGCCTTCCTGTATTTGAAAGGGTTTTTAAAATACTCGGAGGGGTTAATGTAGATTTTTTTAAACGTGATGGGGATGTAGTTACTTATGGCGAGTGTATTGCAAAAATAACAGGGAATACACAACATATATTAACTGGGGAAAGAACTGCATTAAATTATCTTCAAAGAATGAGCGGAATAGCTACATTAACTAAAATGTATGTAGATGAATTAGTAGGTAGTGGAGTAAAAGTTTTAGATACAAGAAAAACAACACCTAACATGAGAATTTTTGAAAAATATGCTGTAAAAATTGGTGGAGGTTGTAACCACAGGTATAACCTTTCTGATGGAGTTCTAATAAAAGAAAACCATATAAGTGCGGCTGGTGGAATAAAGGAAGCAGTTAATATTATACGAAATAATGTTTCCTTTGTTAAAAAAATTGAAGTTGAAGTTGAATCTTTAAATCAAATTAATGAGGCTTTAGAGGTAGGTGCTGATATTATAATGCTAGATAACATGGATAATGAAACCATGAAAAAGGCTGTAGAGATAATTAATAAAAAAGCTCTAATTGAAGCTTCTGGAGACGTAACATTACAAAATATTAAGAGGGTAGCAAGCTGCGGAGTTGACTATATTTCTGTAGGAGCATTGACTCATTCTTTTAAAGTCTTAGATTTGAGTATGAAAAATTTAGTTAACAATTAGGCTGTGTTTAAAAGTATATATTGATAACGTGGCTTAAGGGAAGCTGTTTAGCTTCCCTTAAGCCACGTTTTACTATAATATGAATTAACCTTCTCACTTTTGTGAATTATTAGAAGTGATATATATTTTTTTATAGCATAATGTGAGAATAAACTTAAGATTTAATACATTTATCAATGTAATCTTTTAGTCTATCTTTCCAAGGAGCAATTTCTATACCTAGTGATTCTTTTATATGAGAATTGTTTACGCAAGTATATTTAGGTTCTTTAATCAGAGTAGATAAAGTTTTATCTGAAGCTACAATAAGCGGAACATTAAGATTACTAAATTTTATTATACTATCTATTAGNAGTGACTTTGATAAACAACCTTCATTTGTATAGTTATATACTCCATATTTATCAGTGGTTAAGAGTTTTTGAATGACCTCAGTCAAATCATCAATGGAAGTTATGGAAAGGGTAGGATTTGAAAACAGGTAAATTGCTGTATGTTTGCCATTTATAAGTTTTTTTACAAAACAATCATTACCACCAAATATAGTTGAACTGCGAATGATAAAATATTTTTCGCAAATGGTTTGAATTAACTCCTCACCCCCTAATTTACTCTTGCTATAGGCGTTTACTGGACTACATTCATCAACTTCTCTGCAAGGTGATGAATAAGCATCACCATATACGTCTGCGCTTGATAGGTATATTAGAGGTATGTTCAGTGAATTACAACAATGAGCAATGTTTAAAGTTCCTATAGTGTTTATGTCATAGGCTAAGGCCTCATTATACTCACAAATATATTTATTTGTTATGGCTGCAGTATGAATTACAGCATCAGGTTTTAATAGAATCATAGTTTTCTCAGTAGCTATTTTATCCATTATGTTAAGTTCTGCTTTATCTAAACCATATATAGTATGTGATGATGATAAGATCTTGCAAAGATAAGCCCCAATATTACCTTTCGCACCAGTTATTAAAATATTCATAGATACCTCCTAAAAGTTCATGCTATTAAAGTATATGATGTTACATTTTTATTATTAAAGAATTTTGTAATTTGATATGTTAATTTTGATGATATTTATAGTTGGGATAAACACGGTGTTCAACATACATAAACTTCTACTAAATAATAATAATTATTAGTTGAATGAATTTGGTAAACGTGGTAAAATATATTTATGTAATTTGATTATAATAATATAAGTATATAGGGGGATAATAATTAATATTATTATCTACTAAGAGATTTACAAGGAGGATTTATATTATGAAAACAACTAAACTTAAAGACAATATTTTTTGGATTGGGGTAAATAACCCAGAACTTAGGGTATTTGATATTATAATGGAAACAAAAAAAGGAACTACTTATAATTCATATATAATTGTTGATGAAAAAGTTGCTATAGTGGATTGTGTTAAAAATGGTTATTTCGAAGAGTTTTTAGGTAAAATAAAAGGTGTCATTGGAGAAAGAAAAGTTGATTATATAATCCTTCAACATACAGAACTTGATCATAGTGGTTCACTAGGTAAGTTTTTAGAAGTTTATCCAGAGGCCGTTGTTCTTGCATCGAAACCTGCTATAACCTATTTAAAAGAAATTACTAACAAAGAGTTTAATAGCGAACCAGCGGTAGGAGAGATTTCTCTAGGTAAAAATACATTACAATTTATTTCAGCCCCAAATTTACATTGGCCTGATACAATGTTTACATATGCTAAGGAAGCAAAAATATTGTTTACTTGTGATGTAATGGGTTGTCACTTTTCACCAACTAATTGCATAACGGATGCTTGCTCAGGTGACTATTTTGAGGAAATGAAATATTATTTTGATGTTATAATGGGACCTTTTAAAAAGTTTGTAACTATGGGACTTGATAAAATTAAAGATTTAAAATTAGATATGGTAGCTCCAAGTCATGGTCCTGTACACATAGATGATATTCAAATGTACATAAACCTTTATAGAAAATGGGCTAAAACTTACGAAATAAAAGAAAAAAATATTCAAATATTTTATGTTTCAGCTTACCGTAATACTGAAAATATGGCTAATTATATAGCAAGTAAAATTAATGAAAATGGCATAAGGGCTGAGGCTCATGAAATTACATCTATGAATTTAACTGATATTGTGGCATTAATTGAAAAAGCTTCTGGTATCATGATTGGTTCGCCTACTATTAATCAAGATGCTGTAAAGCCTGCGTGGGACGTTTTATCTCTTGTATGTCCAATAACAAATAGAGGTAAGGTTGCAGCAGCTTTCGGGTCTTTCGGGTGGAGTGGCGAAGGAGTTCCTATGATTACTCAAAGGTTAAAGTCTTTAAAGTTTAAAGTTGTAGAGGAAGGACTAAGATTCAAATTTGTACCAGACAAAAAAGAATATGAGCAGGCTGATAAATTAGTAGAAGAGTATTTACAACTTTTAAACTAAAAGTATACGAGTAGGAATTAGGTATCATTGTTTAAATAATAAAAAAAGGAAATCTCACTTACTGGGTGAAATTTTTCTTTTTTTTTATAGGGAATTAAAATAATTTAAATGTAAAGAATATAGTGATATTTAGATTAAATAATACTGTTGTAACTTTTCATAATAAAGATGTATTTCTGTTATGATTTATATAATATTAATCATAATTAATAAATTACAAATGATGTATGGAGGTGATATATTTGAATAAACAATATATAATTAATTTTTTAAACAAAAATGAATTAAGTGAAATATCTGAGATTCAATATAAAAAAGGAACAATAGCACTGAAATTCAAATATTATTATGACGATGTAGAAATGGAAGCGGCCACATCTTATGCAAATGAAGAAGGCAACTTTAAGCAAAACGAAGAGGAATGGTACGAAGAGTTTTTTTTACCTTATTTAAGTGATATTGCAGCAGATAATGTTGAAGATATTATGGAGGAATGTGCTGAAGAAATGGAGATTGAGTACGAATTCATTGGCTGTGATATTTCACAAGAGGCATATGAATACAATGAATTCGCTGTAGTATTTTATGAAGAGGATTCAAATATTGAAATTGATGATATTTTAATTGAGTTGGATATTTGAATCTATTTTTATACTGAAAAGTGGTTTTGTTAAGCCACTTTTTTTAAAGTAGCAGTAACTTTCTGATATTTAACTATGACCCCATCTAGTTGCTGACTACAAGATACAACTATTTTATCAGTTGGTTTTTTGAAATTTAACAAAAAATGTAATATGGTTCTTAATAATTCTAACTCTTTGTGTATAATTTTCAATTTAATATTCATAATTACATCTCATCTCCTTAATTTAGTTTTTGTTTAATAAATATATAATACCATATTATTCAAAGTATGTTACATTTTTTGTTAGCCATTAAGATGTAAAAAAATACAAAATACACTATAATATATGGTAAAAAATATTAATTAAATGGTAAAATATTCCATAATAACCCACGTACATGCTGAAAAAAGCTATTTGGTAAGATATGTAAATGACGAAAAAAGTCTTAATTTTTTTGTGCTATAATTATAAAATCAGCATATGTCTGATTTGTAACATCTATGACTGGAATATTTTGATATAATAAAATGGTTAAAAATAATGTAGGAGTGATATTATGAGTATAGATGAATTAACTAACAGAATAAATTATTTTTATAAGAAGAGTAAAGAAGAGGGACTTACAGAGGAAGAGAAAGTAGAGCAGCAAAAACTAAGACAAAAATATATTGATAATGTTAAAAGAAATTTTAGATCACAACTAGATACAATTAAAAAAGTATAACTAAAGATTATATCTGTAAAGAATGTTTAAAACTAGAGAAGAACAAATTTATAAATTAGTGAAATGAGGAATTTTAATGGCTGTTACTGTAGAGGAATTAATAGAGTATTTTAATTTAGAGGTTTTAGTACAGGGAGAAAAGGGTAAACTAATTAATGTTAGTGATATAAATAGACCAGGGCTTCAAATTGCAGGTTTCTATGAGTATTTTGATAGTAAAAGAGTTCAATTAATAGGAATGGCAGAGTGGAGTTTTTTGGATTGTATGGAAGCTGACCTTAGAAAGAAGAGGTTGAGTAAATATTTTAAGCTAGATACACCTTGTATTATATTAACAAGGCATCTGGAACCACATAAGGAAATCCTTAAAGCGGCAGAGGAAAATGGTCGATGGGTTTTGCGAACAAAATTAATTTCTACAAGATTTATTAGTAAGCTAACAAATTACTTAGATACTAATTTTGCTCCGGAAACTAGGCTTCATGGTGTTCTTGTAGATGTTTATGGTATAGGAATATTAATAAGCGGAGAAAGTGGTATAGGTAAGAGTGAATGTGCTTTAGAACTAATAAAAAGAGGACATAGATTAATTGCAGATGATGCCGTAGATATAAAATCGATTGATGGCATTTTACATGGGAATTGTCCTTATATAACTTCAGGAATGCTTGAGGTTAGAGGCATGGGAATAATAGATATTCCAGCAATTTATGGTATGAGTTCTGTTTTAAACACCAAAACCATTAGCTTATTTATATCACTTACCCAGTGGAACGTAAATGAAGAATATGATAGACTTGGAATTGACAACCAATTTATGGATGTTTTAAATGTGCCCGTAAGAAAAATAACATTACCAGTTAGGCCAGGTAGAAATATTGCAGTGATTATTGAAGCGGCTGCAGCCAATTATAGATATAGTTTAAATTCAAAAATAACTCCAGTTGAAACCATTAATAAAAGAATAGAGGAAGTAACTAAAGCACGTAATGCACATTCAAAATAATCAAACCAGAAAGGTAAGAAATGCTTTCGATATAAGAATAAATATTTGTAATTTAAAGGAATATTTAGTAAGATAGTGAAATAAGAAAGTATTTACCGTAGGGAGGAAATAAAATATGCCTGATATTAAAAATTTAGAAAAAAAATATGATGTAGCTTGGGATAAATACACCGACAGTGATCTTGAAAAAGTATTTGCATTATCTGATAGTTATATAGACTTTATTTCAAAATGCAAGACTGAGAGAGAGTGTGTAAAAGAGTTTGTCTCGCTTGCCGAAAAGAACGGTTACAAAAATATTGATACTTATATAAATGAAGGTACAAAATTAAAAGCCGGTGATAAGGTTTATGCAAGCATTATGGGAAAAACTTTAGCATTGTTTTTAATCGGTTCAGAGCCCATTGAAAAAGGATTTAAAATTTTAGGTGCTCATATTGATTCACCAAGACTAGATTTAAAACAAAATCCTTTGTACGAAGATTCGGATTTAGCACTATTTAAAACACATTACTATGGTGGAGTTAAGAAGTATCAATGGGTTGCATTACCTTTAGCTATTCATGGCGTTGTAGTTAAAAAAGATGGAACAGTGGTGGATATAGTAATAGGAGAGGATGAAAAAGAACCAGTAGTTGGAATTTCTGATCTTCTAATTCACTTATCGGCAGACCAAATGAAAAAGACTTTAGATAAAGGCATTGAGGGCGAAGACTTAAATGTATTTATAGGAAGTATACCAATAGATGATAAAGATGCTAAAAATAGAGTTAAATTGAATGTATTAAGACTTTTGAATAAAAAATATGACATGGATGAAGAAGACTTTGTATCATCAGAACTCGAAGTAGTACCAGCAGGGCGCGCTAGAAGCTATGGATTAGATAGTAGTATGGTTATGGCATATGGACAGGATGATAGAGTTTGTGCATACACTTCCTGGGCTGCATTAATGAACATCAAGAAAACAGACAAAACCTGCATTGCGTTACTTGTTGACAAAGAAGAGGTTGGAAGTATTGGTGCAACAGGAATGCAATCAAAATTCTTTGAAAATACGGTGGCTGAAGTTGTTAATTTAATGGGAGAATATAGCGACTTAAAAGTGAGAAGAGCATTAGCAAGTTCTAAAATGTTGTCATCAGATGTAAGTGCTGCATTTGATCCAAATTATCCTTTGGTTATGGAAAAGCGTAATGCTGCATATTTTGGTAAGGGTATAGTTTTAAACAAGTATACTGGAGCTCGAGGGAAAGGAGGATGTAATGATGCAAATCCAGAATTTATTGCCCAGCTTAGAGCGATAATGGAGAAACATAATGTTTCATGGCAGACATCAGAGCTTGGAAAGGTGGACCAAGGCGGCGGTGGTACTATAGCCTATATATTAGCTGAGTATGGTATGCAGGTTATTGATTCTGGAGTTGCTCTTCATAACATGCATGCACCATGGGAAATTGCAAGTAAGGCAGATATTTATGAAACTTGCAAAGCTTATGAAGCATTTTTGTTAGAAATTTAGAAAAACAGGAGATGTGAAAACATCTCCTGTTTATGAGTCTAATGCATTTACAAAGGCATTAAGTTCCTCATTGCTTAAAAAAACTGAACCAACAAGACCATGTTTAGTGTCTGCAGCCGAAATTCCATGAAAATCTGAACCAGCAGTAATTAACTTACCGTATTCTTTTGCTTTTGATTTTAGAAAAGATTTTTGCTTTTTTGTGTTAACTGGATAAACGGCTTCAATACCATCAAAATCAAAGCTTAAAATCTCATCTATAGAAGATTTTTTAATTAGTACAGGGTGTGCAAGCACAACTAATGCATTAACCTTTTTTAATATGCTAATACCATCAGCTGTTGCAATTCTTTTAATGTGCACATATGCAGGACTATCGTTTGAGAGGAAATTATCAAATATATACTTCCAATCATATTTATAACCAGCATCAATTATGGCCTTAGCTATATGGGGCCGAGCGATTACCCCATGAGCCTCATCTAATATTGTTTGGTAATTTAATTTTATTTTAAAGAACGTATCTAAGTTTTCCACTATTTTTTTACCTCTAAATATTCTAAAATCATCTATATCCTTTAAAAAATTTTGAAAGTCAGAATTTTTATACTTATCATCTTTAAAATACCCTAAAATATGAATGCTTTCATCATTGTGAATAGTAGATAGTTCTATACCAGGGATTACCCTTATATTATTATTAATACCTTCTCTAATTCCTTCCTCAACATTTAAGGTAGTGTCATGATCTGTTATTGCAATAATATCTAAACCATTTAAAGAAGCCTCGTGAATTAGTTCCTTAGGACTTAGTTTTCCATCGGATGCATTTGTATGAAGATGAAAATCACCTCGATTGTACATTGAATCACCTCTAATTTAAGTTTTATACATTACCAGTTTAACCAATATTGGTCAATATTTAAAGGGGTTTGTAATAAATAATTATTATTATTCAATATTTAATAAGTATTATTTGATTTGACTATAATACGTTGTAGATACTTTCAATATATTAATCCTAATGATTTTATTGATACTATTTGATATAATAAGTAATTATAAGAGGATAGGAGAGTTTATGTTTTTGATGATAGATAATTATGATTCATTTGTATACAAGCCAGTTAGATACTTTGAAGAGTTAGGTGAGAATATAATAGTATATAGAAACGATAAAATTTCATTGAAGGATATAGAAAGAATAAAACCAGAAGGCATTAGGGGTGGAAATCATAAATAATAATTTAATTAATGATAAAATAAATCTTATTATAGAAAACTATAGCTTTCAGTATAACTTAAAAAAGATAGAATACTTAGAAAAACATAGAAAATTTTGCCTACATGATATGCAGCATTTTTTAGATGTGGCACGACTTATGTATATAATGAGTTTAGAAAACAATTTGAATATACCAAAATATATAATTTATACAACTGCACTTTTGCATGATATAGGTCGCGGAGAACAATATGAAAATGGAACTGCTCATGATATTGCCAGTGTAGTAATTGGTAAAAATATATTGAAACAGTGCAGATATGATGCTGATGAAATAGAAAAGATTCTAGGTGCTATAGGAAATCATAGAAATAATATTGAAAAACCTAATAGTTTAAGCGATATATTGTATAAATGTGATAAACTTTCAAGAAATTGTGGTAATTGCGAGGCTATTCATGAGTGTAAATGGACCCAGGATAAGAAAAATTTGAAAATAACATACTAGAAACACAAAACGGAAGTCAGAAGGGTTATTAAATGGTTTTTTAGGAGGATGTTTATGAAAATAGGAAATAAAAATTTTGAAATAGGAAAAAGGACATACATAATGGGAATTTTAAATATTACACCTGATTCTTTTTCCGATGGAGGAAAATATAACAATATCCAGGCAGCAATAAATCATGCAAAAATAATGATTTCAAATGGAGCAGACATTATTGATATTGGTGGAGAATCTACAAGACCAGGACACTCATTCGTTAGTATCGATGAAGAAATAAAAAGGGTAATCCCTATTATAGAGGCTTTAAGGAAGGAACTAAGCGTCCCAATTTCTGTGGATACATATAAAGGTAGAGTCGCAGAGATTGCACTTAAAGCGGGTGCAGACATGATTAATGATATCTGGGGGTTTAAGAAGGATACAGATATTGCGAGAGTTGCAGCAAATTATAATGTTCCTTGCTGTTTAATGCATAACAGAAATAATAGAAACTACAATAATTTAATTGAAGATATATTAAAGGATTTAGAAGAAAGTATTGCGATTGCGCTAAACGCGGGAGTTAAAAAAGAAAATATAATAATAGACCCAGGGATTGGTTTTGCGAAAAAATATGAGGATAATTTGAAAACTATTAACAATTTAGAAAAGCTAAATAACTTAGGGTACCCAATTCTTCTTGGAACCTCAAGAAAATCTATGTTAGGGTTCGCACAAGGGTTAGATGCTAGCGAAAGGCTTGAGGGAACACTCGCAACTACAACTATTGGGATAATGAAGGGGTGCTCATTTATAAGGGTGCATGATATAAAAGAGAATAAAAGGGTTTGTGTCTTAACAGATGCTATATTTAGAAGTTAAGAAAAGACTCTTATATATAAAGAGGAGATAATACTATGGATAAAATGTACATAAAAGATTTAGAAGTTTACGCCCACCATGGTGTTTTTCAGGAGGAAAAAACCTTAGGACAACGTTTCTTAATTTCATTAGAGCTTTACCTCAGTTTAAGAGAGGCAGGAACAACTGATGATATAACTAAGACGGTTCATTATGGTGAGCTTTGCCAGTTGGTGGAGAAAGAATTTAAAAAGGAAAGCTATGATTTAATAGAGAAAGCTACAGAAAAATTAGCTGAAGTTATACTTTTAAAATATGATTTAGTTCAAAGAGTAAAGGTTACAATTAAAAAACCTTGGGCACCTATTGGAAAACCACTTAAATATGCGGCAGTAGAAATAGATAGATGTTGGCATACTGCATATATTGGTATAGGTGGAAATATGGGGGATAAAGAGAAGAATGTGAAAATGGCCTTAGAACTTATAAATAATTCTATTCATATAAAAATAACAAAAACATCAAAACTTTATAATACTAAACCAGTAGGATATCTTGAGCAGGAAGATTTCTTGAATTGTGTTATTGAGGTAAAAACACTTTTGAATCCAATAGAACTTGTAAGATTCTTGTTATCTATAGAAACGGAATTAAAAAGGGAGAGGGTTATAAGATGGGGTCCTAGAACTGTAGATTTGGATGTTCTATTGTATGATAATATTATTAGTTCAATAGACGAAATAATATTACCACATCCAAGAATGCATGAGCGAATGTTTGTTTTAGAGCCACTTTGCGATATAGCACCCTATGTTATTCATCCAATTTTAAATAAACCTATAATTGAAATTATGGAATCTTTAAAAAAAGCATAGATCTTATGGAAAAACAAATAGCTTATTTAGGTATAAGATATTTGCATAAACCAAGAAGATTGTATGCTCTGTATATTTTACTTGTGTCAATGTAATCCATTATGTAGTCACCATCCCAAGGATATATGGAAATATATCTTTCATTATAGATATTTATAACATATTTGCTTTCGCTAAATGTTATAAATATCTTATACAGTGGTTTATCTGGTAGGCCTTTTGGTTTACCTATGAAGCTAGCATTGTTTAATGAATTAAAAAAATTAGAAAATATAGATGATTCCTCCTTAGAAAAATCTTTTTTCTTATAAAAATTCATATATAAAACATAGAGATCTTTCGGAGGTTCCTTAGATAAATCTTGCATTAATAAATTGGTATAATAATAATTACTTGGTTTATTTTTTATAAATATGCTTTCGTTAAAATTGTATTTACAGCCGAAGAGGCCAAAAGAAAAAAACACACATATTACCATCAGAATACATTTTTTTCTATTAATATTCAAATAATCACGTCCTTTAACTACATTTCAGAAGGAAGTATCTAATTTCTATAAGTGAAAGTTATATTCTATATCAATAGAAAACTTCAGTAGGAGTATAAACATAATTCTGAAGTCGTTAAATTTGAATCTTCGAAAATGTCAATAGTTTCATAAGTTATGATTTAACGCCCCTGTAAATAAAATATGTTGACTAATTATTATTTAGTACACAAAATTGCAACATTTGCATATTTTAATTAAGAGTTAAAAATCCGCGTACAATTAAAATTTAAAATGAAAGGGGGATTTCTTTGAGATATGGAATTGATATTGGACATAACTGTCCACCTGGGGACATCGGCTGTATTGGCCTAAAAAATGAGGATAAATTAAATAAAGAGGTTGGGGTTAAGGTTATAGAAAAATTAAAAGCCCTTAAGCATGATGTAGTGTACTGTACCCCTAGTCCAGATTCTAGTTTAAGTAGTTCACTTTATAGAAGGGTAAATAAGGCTAATGAAGAAAAGGTAGATTTATATGTATCTATCCATTTTAATGGAGCCGCTGGACGTGGATGTGGAACAGAAGTATTCGCAATATCAGGAGAAAGCAAAGAAATAGCTAAAAGGGTTGTGGATGAGATATCAGGATTAGGTTATGTTAATAGAGGGGTAAAGGATGGTAGTTTTTTATATGTACTTAAAAATACAAAAATGCCTGCAATACTTGTGGAGGGTGGTTTTGTAAATTCCAAGGATGATATGGAAAGATTTAATGCGGAAAACATATCAAATTCCATAGTGGCCGGACTAACAGGAAGTTTTGTTAAGTAAAGAGAGCCCGAAAAGGAATGATGTAGATGTTTAGAACTACGGAGCATATTATTAACATAGATTTAATTAGAAAAAGGAATATACACCAGACTATTAATATTATAAAAAATGATGTTGATAGTCATAAATTTGTAATAAGTTTATACTATAATTCAGTAGCATTTGATCTAGAAGGTAAAACAGCGAGGATATATTTTCAGAAACCAGATTTTACTAAGTGGCATAGCGATTGCATAATAAATAATGAGTTAAGAGGAAATATAAGTTATTTGTTAGAAGCACAGGTGTTAAGTTGTGTTGGAGTTGTAGCAACAGAGATAGTAGTCTACGGTGTTAATGGGCAAATCATAACATCAGTATTTTTCAGATTTACAGTTGTAGATGCAAATATAAGAGGTGAGTTATTTGTTAATGTACAGGATTTTGGAGCAAAGGGGGATGGCATAACAAATGATACAATAGCTATTCAAAATTGCATTAATAAAGCATCAAGCACTGGTGTTATATTTTTCCCATCCACTGGTTCTTTTTATAATGTTACGAGTCTTACTATTCCAGAAGACAAAAATAATTTAAAATTACTTGGAACTGGAATGGTGCATTCATATATTTGTTTTAGTTCACCAAATGCAATAAGTATTCAAGCCGAGGGTGTCCATATAGATTCACTTAAAATTAAAGGAGCGGGAATATATGCTTCAGATTCTTATATATTTAAAGATGAAAGACCTAATAATAGAGCAGATTTTGATATTACGATAAGGAACTGTTTTATATTAGATGTTGAGACTGCAGTATTTTGTAGAGGTAGAGGAGTAATAATTGAATTCTGTGCTTTTTATAGAATACATTATCAAATAATAAAAGCGGACTTTCCTTTATTAGAAGGATTTCAACCTGGACCTGAAGATATTCAAGCTTATAAAAGCGGATTTAGAGGTTTTATATTTAGAGATAATCGCATACATTATTCTCCGTGTGAGATACTAAATAACGTGGGAGAAAATAAAATGAATCTTAGTGGTGTACTTATCACTGGAAATCAATTAGAGGGTTCAACAACTTACATAGAGGGATATGTAAGAAATTGTGAAATAACTAATAATATTCATTATCACATTGGGAATGTACGAGAAGCATTAATAATATTACATGGTTGTGATAATGTTAACATTGAGCTTAATGTATCAGGTAAGAAAAAATCTAATGAGGGAATTGACAGTTATTCTAATAAAATTGTACATTGTACTGGAAAATATAACAATCTTACAATTAAAGCAAATATACAAGATGTATATAAAGACGTATTTTACTTTAATGCAGGGGGTGAAAATTTAGACTTGCAAGTTAATGCAAGTAATATTTGCATCGCTGACACAAGTTGTTATAGTCTGCTTCGGTTAGGCGATGCGGTCTCTGTCTACGATGGGGTTAACGTCCGCGGCACAATTAAAAGCCCTGCATCAAATTTTACAGCAGTTAAACGTTGTGGTAATCTTGTGAAAAATCATAATATTAATTTAGATATTATAGGAGATTTTTTATCTTATAATAATTTAGATTCCGTTGAAACAAGTACTAGAAAAACAGTTAGCGGATTGTATTCTGGAGATGGAACTACTAATAGGCAAATTACAATTAAATATAAGCCGGCTCTTGTTCAGGTATTTTCGAATAATTTTTTTTGGATAAAACCTATTGGTACATCAATACTTGCACCAAATATAATAATTAATGATTCGGGATTTACAGTCACTTTAACTGCTAATTTACCAAACGAAACTTATGTTTATGTAGTACAATAAGATTAACTAGAAAAGCTTTAATAAACTATAATTAGTTTATTAAAGCTTTTCTAGTTAATGGTTCTAGATGTGGTAGACTTGTATTTGACCTTGGTAAATCTAAATATTTTATTTAAAATTGATTAATGATAATGATTATTACAATAAAACATATAATATGTGTTGTGGATGAAATGTAAATGGAGTAAAATACTATTATGTTTTATATATTAGGTGGTTAACTTTAAAATAAAAAGATGTAAATTGCATTAATTTTTTTGGGAGGAATAGATATGAATTTTAAAAATGGTGATGAAGTAGTTATAATAGTAAATAGACCTAATGGTGGATGTATGAAAATAGGAGATATAGGCATAGTTAGAAGGTCAGCCGATAGTGAGGATAGTGATGTGGATAGAGCTGTAGAATTTAAAGATGATTTTTTAGGTATGCATGATTGTGAGGGAACAGTCCCAAGTGGAAAAGGTTGGTTTATTAATACGGATGATATGGAACTTAGAAAAAATTCAAGTGGAACTTTAAATCAACAAAAAAAAGAAGTGTTGCAAGCACTTAGAGATTTATGGAAGGTTAAAGATACCCCCTTAACAGATAAACAGGCTCAAGATAAATTTGTGGTAGAAGGTCGAGTCAAAGAAATTTTGAAAAAATATGAAAAAGAAAAGTAGAAATAAAGATTATGTGACCTTGTATTTTAAAAACTATTACTAATTAGGGAAAAATATTAAAGATTACTGTATTCCTTCAATTGACAGGGATGCAGCATTTTGGGCATGAAAAAGGACTTTCAAGAAAAACCTTGAAAGCCTTATGGAGCCTTTAAAAGACTTGATAATCAACTCTTCAATTTCAAATATTTCTTTCCAGGGAACTGAAAAAATAGCTTTTACTTAATTGCGGAAGTGGGAAAAAGTATAAAAAATGTTGTGGTATATAATGGTTAGTAACCTACATAAGCCTTACATAACCTATAAGCCATATAAATCACTCGCAATGAAATTATATCTATATGAGTTTATGATTGCTTACAGAGCACAATAACAAGGTAAAACCAATACATATATATATACATATATATAATATCTAGCTTTTAATGGATAGCTTTTAAATTTTGAATAGTAAATGGTATGAGATTGGTACTTGTAAGTGGATATTATTTAAAATTTGATGGGCAATAATTTCATGTTGTATGTCAGAATAGGGATATATAATGAAATTTTGGTCATTATAATATTTAGAGAGATTTATTAATTAAGTAAATATCTATATGAAAGGTAAGTGATTTATACGAGATCTTTAAGATGGATGGTGGTTGGAACAGTAGTAGTATTTTGTGCCTTGGGGATTACATTAAGAATGTGTGACAGCGGGATATTCATCTGCCAATTGTAATAGCTACAATGGCGTTCAACTTAGATATAGAGTTTTCAGAAATGGTGACAACAGTATAACGTTTACATTTCGTATAGTGATAGCTTATAATAGTGTTGTAACATTATAAATTTATAATGCTATCAGAGGAGTGTAAATTGTGAAAAGAAAAAAAATTATATCAATGCCTGTTATTAGAAGGCTACCTATATACCATAGATATTTGAGGGAACTTTTAATAAATGATGTGGATAGAATATCCTCAAAAGAATTGGGTGAGAGAACTGGCTTTACAGCAACTCTAATAAGACAAGACATAAGTTGTTTTGGATATTCTAGGCAACAGGGATTCGGCTATGATGTTAAAGATTTATTGAATGAAATTAGTGGAATATTAGGGTTATTGAAAGAGTATAAGATGATAATAATAGGTGCAGGTAATATAGGACAAGCTATTGCTAATCATACTGGATTTCAGGGAATAGACTTTAAATTGGTTGGTATTTTTGATGTTAACCCAAAGCTTATAGGATTAACAATTCAAGATATTAGAATAACAGACATAGATGAATTAGTAAGCTTTCTAAAAGTGACACCAACAGACATCGGGATAATTTGTGTACCACAGAATAATGCACAAACAGTTACTGACATAATGGTAGAAAATGGGGTTAAAGGTATATGGAATTTTGCACCTGTGGATTTAGAGGTACCAGAAGAAATAATTTTGGAAAATGTATATTTAAGCGAAAGCTTGTTAACGCTTCGTTGTTTAATGAATGAAAGGATTAAAAATGATTATTGCAAGCTCGAAATTGAAAAACCACAGTAAAGTACTAAGGGCATTATTAATAGTATAATATGTCCTTTTATATGGATTATTATAATAACTATATATATCAATGTGGATTAAAAAAGTTGACTCCTGTACAATACAGAAATCAACCTTTAGTTGTATACCTTTTTTAAATGTCCTTGACATAGGGTTCTATTTTAGTCCCCAGTACTTTTTTAGCTAAATGAATTTTGATTATATTTATAGTTTGACCAGCGAATATAAATATTTTTTGACTTATTCCGCCTGAAAAATATTCAATATATAAAGTTCATTAGAAATTTTTTTTGTTTCCTCATCTAATCTTTTCTTCATATTAACTTTTATTTTTTTAAAAGTACATGCTTCAATAAGTATTGCACCTAATATTTCTATTATATTATTCAACGTGTTTTTGGGTTTACCTTTTTTCGTGTTCATTTCCTCTCCTTTAAATAATTATTTATATTATTTCTAATAAATAAATTAATAATATTTAGTTTTAAACTTCTTTTATGAAACTAAACATATCTATATATTTGTTATTTTTCCATTTTTATCTGAATTTTGTCTGATGTTAAATTATATTTTATAAATGTATTATAACTCTATTATTCTAACATGCAATATAATTTTTTGCTTCTTTTTCATATTTAAATTCTAAATTTTTTTTGTATACGTTTCAAGCCATTCTACTCGCGTTTTAAAAAAACAAGAAAACTATTGTATACCCGAGGAACTATGCCTAATAAGCAGGCTGTAAATAAAAAGTACAACTGATAAGCATTTATATGCAGAGTTGTACTTTCTATATTGTTTCTGTTTAAATTAAGTTTAAAAAACTATCGTAATATAAAAACATAATGACTAGCCATACGTTTAAATATTTTCATAACAGAGATCCGTTTTTGCACATAAAAAAAAGAGCATTTCTACTCTTAATTTATGTATTTTAAATTATTTTTTTAAACTTATCTTTAGTCGCTCCACAAATAGGGCAAACCCAATCATTGGGTATATCTTCAAATAAAGTTCCTGCTGGAATGCCTGCATCAGGATCTCCAACGGCTGAATTATAAATATATCCACATACTGAACACTTATATTTAGGCATATCATTTACAGGGAGAAAATTGTTTTTATTTTCTATATAAGTTGGTGCAGTTTTTGGTGTTTTACCACGTTTTATATCTTGATAGTATTTATATGTCAATTGCTCTGTATCTTTAAGCAATTCTGCATTTAATACCTTGCAAATAAATATTGTATGTGTTAATACATCTATCTCTTTTTCTACGTGCAATTTAAAACATGATATTGCATTATCAAGAACTACTGGGACACCGCTATCTAATGTCTTAAATGATACACCTGAAAATTTGTCAGTATCTCTTCCAGATTTAAATCCAAATTTACCTACGAAGTCCATAGGAGTTTCCTCAGATAGAACAGAAATTCCTATCAATTTACTTTTTTGTATATATTCATGAGTAAGGTTTTGTTTGTTTATGCTGACTGCAAGCATAAATGGATCTGATGTTATTTGAAAAACTGTATTTGCAATCTGAGCATTTTTTTTACCTTCAGAAACTGAACTTACAATATACAATCCATAACTCAACTTATAAAATGATTTATTATCAATCATAGATTTTTATTATGCTTATAATAATTTTACAAGCATAAATCCCCCTTCCTTTAATATACTCTACCAATTCATTCTAATTATTAACAATGTATTGTATGTTACTTTGTTTTCCATAATCCATGTATATTACAATATGATCTTACACATACAATATCCTCATTTGTTTTGAAAATTTCATCCAATTGGGTTAAATTTATTACCTACTAAAATGGAATATTTTAATCGAATTATAACACTTAATATATAAATGAGCAAATCTTATAACATATTTTGGAATTAAAGGAAATGAGAATAAAGATGCCCACAGAAATTATATACCATATGATAAATCAATTAATAACTTTATTAGTACTTGACCTGGAATTAACTAAAACTTTTTAGCAAAACTACTTGACTTGGAGTGCACTTCAAGTGATAGGGTATATATATAGAATAAAGAAATACAAGTAAAATTAAGATGGAAGGAGCAAACTATGAAAGTATTATTAGTAAATGGAAGTCCACATGAAAAAGGATGTATGTATACAGCATTAAACGAAGTGGTAGAAAATTTAAATCATGAAGGAATAGATGCGGAAATATTTCAAATTGGAACAAAACCATTGGCTGGATGTACTGCCTGACAAATACATTTGAGTAGTTACAAATAGAAGATTGGAGGAAAGCAAAGATGACTATTACCGAAGTAAGTGGAAGATTTGACCTTTCTCAGGATACATTACGTTATTATGAGCGTATCGGTCTGATACCACAGGTAAACCGTACAAAAAGTGGTATCCGAAATTATACAGAAGAATCCTGCAGCTGGATTGAATTAGCAAAATGCATGCGTTTGGCCGGAGTGCCAATAGAAACCCTGATTGAATATTGTGCACTAACGCAGCAAGGAGACTCAACCATAACATCCAGAAAAGAACTTTTGGTAGAAGTGCGGAAGAAGCTTGTGAAAAAAAGGGAAGATATGCTAAAAACATTAGATAGACTGGATTATAAAATAGACAGATATGAAAAGGCAGAAGTGACAGGCGTTTTATCTTGGGATAAGTAGAATAACGATTAAAGAAATATCCTGCTGATTATACTGAGACTACAAATGTGGCGCAGGTAGAGAAGAACCAGAATGCAAGACCGGAACTTGCAACTCATGTAGAAAATATGGATGAATACGATACTATCATTCTTGGTTATCCAAACTGGTTGGAACCATGCCAATGGCAGTGTTTGCCTTCTTAGAAGAATATGATTTTACTGGTAAGACGATCCTTCCATATTGCACACATGAAGGAAGTGGACTAGGTGGAAGCGAGCAGGATATCAAACGTGTCTGTCCAACAGCTAATGTAGAAAAGGGATTAGCTATCCATGGTAGTAGTGTTAAGAGTGCATCAGGACAGATTAAATCCTGGCTTTCATAACAAATATCCGGTATACAACCTGTTTAAAACAGTAAAAAGACTTAAGCAAAGAGTTTTAATAAGAGAATAATAACATTGAGTAGATAAGAAAAGCTGTAGAACAAGATAAATGGAGAGAAATCAATATGTAAGTTTTGAAAATTAAACAAATATACTTTTCTAAGGGGTTGACTTAGAGTTTACTCTAAGGATTATAATATTTAATAAAGAAGGTAAAATTGTATGACAATTATAAAAGCAAGTAAAAAACTTGATATAATCTTCAAGCCCGCGGGGAGACGCTAATTTATATAACTAACATATTTATAGAATTATAAGAAGGGTGATGACAATATGGTAAATGTTACATTGGGAAGAACAGGAATAACGGTAAACAGAAATGGATTTGGTGCTCTTCCAGTTCAACGTGTTTCTAGCGAGGAAGCAGTAGAGCTGTTAAGAAAAGCTTATGATAATGGTATTAATTTTTTTGATTCAGCAAGAAGTTATACTGATAGCGAGTATAAAATAGGTCTTTCATTAAGTGATGTTAGAGAGAAAATAATTATTGCAACAAAAACACCCTCTACTACTGTTGAGGGATTTTGGCGTGATTTAGAAAATAGCCTTGCTATGCTTAAAACAGATTATATCGATATTTATCAGTTTCATAATCCAAGCTTTTGCCCTAAACCAAATGATGGAACAGGACTTTATGAGGCCATGCTAGAGGCAAAAAATCAAGGCAAAATTCGCTTTATAGGTCTTACGAACCATAGACTTCCAGTAGCTATAGAAGCTGTTGAATCAGGACTTTATGACACTTTACAGTTCCCATTTAGCTATCTTGCTGATAAAAAAGATGAGGATTTGGTAAAGCTATGTAAAGAGAAGAATGTCGGTTATATCTGTATGAAGGCGTTGTCTGGTGGACTCATAACAAGAAGTGATGCTGCTTATGTATACCTTTCTCAGTTTGACAACACCTTACCTATTTGGGGAGTTCAACGAGAAAATGAGCTTGATGAATTTATTTCTTATATAGAAAATCCACCTGTAATGACAGCTGAGATTAAAGAATTTATTGAGAATGAAAGAAAAGAGCTTGTAGGTGAATTTTGTCGTGGTTGTGGATACTGTATGCCATGTCCTGCAGGTATAGAGATTAACAACTGTGCAAGAATGTCTCTGCTTCTTCGTCGTTCTCCAGCTGAAGGATATCTTACAGAAAAAGGACACGCTAAGATGAAAAAAATTGAAGATTGTATAGAGTGTGGCAATTGTAAGGCTCATTGCCCTTATGGTCTTGATACTCCGAATCTTTTGAAGAGAAACTATGAGGACTATAAAACATTTTTAAAAAATATAAGATCAAAATAGAAAAAAGTATCGAGAAATGTGAGGATTTATTTGGAAATATCCAGATGACATAAAAAATACAGATCCGGATTTCTATGAAATTAAGAAGAATTTCATCTATGGTGATGTATATGCACATGGAAACTTAGATGATAAAATGCGGGAACTGATTGCCAGAGTTGTTGCAGTTGCGAATCAGACTAATTATATGGAAGAACCTTATGGACCACATAAAATAGTTGGATTTAATTAGGAGGTATTAACATGAAAAAAGTAATGAGCAAGAAAAATAGTGAGAATGAAAAAACAGCGTCTGTTTATATGACTAAGGACATCAGTGCGGAAGGTCTTATGGCCATTTATGAAGCATTGGACCGCAAGGCAACCGGAAAGGTTGCAGTGAAGATATCTACCGGTGAGCCAGGTGGGCATTATTTTCTTTCTACTAAACTGATACAGCCCCTTGTGCAGGCTGTGAATGGTACGATTGTAGAGTGCAATACCGCTTACGGCGGTCGACGTTCCACTACGGAATCCCATAGCAGTGTATTAGTGGAGCATGGTTTCACTAGCATTGCACCAGTGGATATTATGGATGCAGATGGTAGCATCAGTCTGACCGTTACAAAAGGAAAGCATCTGAAAGAAGATTTGGTCGGCTCGCACTTAGCAAATTATGATTTTCTCATGGACCTTTCACATTTTAAGGGTCATGCTATGGGTGGTTTCGGTGGAGCTATCAAAAATATGTCGATTGGAATTGCTTCTTCTATGGGAAAAAGTCTGATTCATAGTGCAGGAACCGCAACTACTGGCTTTGGTCTTGACACACCACAGGATGATTTTTTGGAATCCATGGCGGAAGCGGCGAAGGCTGTTGCCGATTATGAAGGTGAAAATATTATTTATATCAGCGTCATGAATAATCTGTCTGTAGACTGCGATTGTGATTCACATCCAGCAAAACCTGAGATGGAAGATATCGGTATACTTGCCTCCCTGGATCCAGTAGCACTTGACCAGGCCTGTGTAGATTTTGTCTATGCTGCACCTGATGGGAAAGCACTGATTGAACGTATGGAATCTAGACACGGCATCCACACGCTGGAGCATGCGGATTTCATTGGCTTGGGAACCCGCAATTATGATTTGTTTACGATTGATGACTGAAAACTGAAAACATGTATGGGCGGTGTTCGGCCTGGATTTAGGAACTTAAATCAACAGGATATTGAAAATACTTTCAGAATGTGTAAATTGAATTATAAGTAAAGTAGAATTTTTTGACTTCTAAGAAGTGGCGAGGCGTTAAGTTTCGACATTTCTTAATTTTGAAAACAAATAGTTAAAAACAGTTTATGACAAATGATGGATATGGGTTCAATTGGAGAAAANTTTTACAAGATTTGTGCGGAAAGCCCACGCCTTAAGGTGTGGGATGGATAGCATATTGCTTTAAAATTTGTTTAATAATACGTGTACAAAATAAATAAATACATACACTAAAAAGTATTATAATGAATTATGAAAAATAAATATAGAACAACTAAAACAACAATATCATTAATAAATTATCATTTTATATTTTGTCAAAGATATAGAAGGATAATATTTTTAATACCTAATGTTTAAGAGAGATTTAAGCATATGGTCAAATGTATATGTGAGGAGATTGATATTGAAATTATCGCAATAGAATGTGATAAAGACCATACACATATGTTTTTAAATTGTCTTAAGCTTTAAGTCCTTTTGAGTATTATGCAAAAATAAAGGGAATAATAAGTAGAGTATTAAGAAATCAAATTTCAAAACTAAATAAAATGACTAGTTTATGGACTAGAAGTTATTTTATATCAACTGCTGGAAACGTAAGTAGTGACACGATTAAAAAAATATTTAGAAAATCAAAGAACAAGGTATTAAAGGAAAGTGAGGTGAATATTATATCAAATTATATTTTAACATTAAAATTAGATACCGAAATATATCAAGAGGATATATTAGATAAAAGATTAGAAATAAGTAGAAATATTTTTAATAGTTGCCTTGGTGAATTATATAAACGATATAATCATATGAAAGAATCTAAAGAGTATAAAAAAGTAGTTAAAATGGCTAAAGGCAAAGAACGTAATAAACAATTCAACAAATCAAATAAAAATAATGGTTTGACAGAATATTCACTTCACGAGGTACGTTAAGCTTATACAGAAACATTTTAAAGATAATATAGATAGCTTCACTGCTCAAAAAATAGCGACAAGATGCTTTAGTGCTTTCCAAAAATTAATGCTCCATCAATCAAATAGAGTTTATTTTAAAAAATATGGAGAAATGAGTAGCGTTGAAGGGAAATCAAATAAAACTGGACTTAGATTTGTAGATAATAAATTAACATGGAATGGACTCGTGATAGATGTAATTATAAATAAAAATGATGAATATGCACATATATCATTATTAAATAAAATTAAATATTGTAGAGTAGTTAGAAAATTAATTCGCGGTAAATATAAGTATTATGTCCAATTGGTTTTAGAAGGACGTCCACCAATTAAATATAATAAAGAAACTGGAGAAGTTAAACACATTATAGGGGAAGGAAATGTAGGAGTTGATATTGGCACACGTACATTAGCTATATCAAGCAAAAATGAAGTTAAATTATTAGAACTATGTCCAGAGATTGAAAATATTGAACATGAAAAATTGATACTACTTAGAAAATTAGATAGAAAGCGTAGGAATAATAATCTTAATAACTTTAATAAAAATGGCACTATAAAATATGGTGTTAAATTGACTTGGATTAAATCTAAAAAATATGTTAGAACCCAAAATGAGTTGAGGGAAATTCAACGCAAACAAGCTTGCATAAGAAAGCAAAGTCATGAGAAGTTAGCTAATCGTATAATTTCTTTAGGTAATAGAATATTAGTTGAAATTATGAATTATAAAGGACTTCAATCAAGAGCAAAAGAAACTACTAAGAATAAAAATGGTAAATATAATAAGAAAAAGAGATTTGGTAAAAGTTTATCAAATAAAGCTCCATCAATGTTTTTAACTATATTGGATAATAAACTAAAATGGAATAATACAGAGTTAACTAAAATNAACACTTATAAAGTTAAGGCTAGTCAGTANAACCATATAGAGGATAAATTTATAAAAAAAGAACTATCTGAGAGATGGAATGATTTTGGAGAATTTAAAATACANAGAGACTGTTATAGTAGTTTCCTTATAATGAATGTAAAAGATAATCTAGAAGAAGTAGATAAAAATTTATGTTTAAAGGAATTTGATAATTTCAAAGAACTTCATGATAAAGAAATATTAAGAATACAAAATAGTGGTATTAGTTTGATAAGTAGTATGGGTATATAGAATCAAATAAAAGGTTTTGATATGAGCCGTATACTATCGTTAATTTGTCCATTGGGATAATTGATAGTGAAAGTTTTAGAGATGTTAATTAGTTCTTATATGTTGTAATTTATTAGAATCTTAATAGATGAGAGTATAGGAGAAGTTAATTTATCTAAGA
>JGI24146J20443_1000644_pt1 | contig 25779 bp, 26 predicted proteins | sample BarGraIncub1131A_FD_20443 | JGI IMG/M metagenome (IMG submission 20443) | reverse complement strand
GGAGTCATGGCGGGTGTGATGCACGCGCCACTGACCGGCATCTTCCTGATTGCCGAACTGACCGGTGGCTACGGGTTGTTCTTACCATTGATGATCGTGGCAATTGTATCCTATCTGACAATCATTATTTTTGAACCACACAGCATTTATGCGATTCGACTGGCTCAGAAAGGTGAATTAATCACACACCATAAAGACAAAGCGGTACTTACGCTGATGAAGATGGAGAATGTAATTGAGAAGGATCTTGAGATTGTACATCCCGACATGAAACTGGAAGAATTAGTGAAGGTAATCTCACGTTCTAAACGAAATATTTTTCCGGTGACTAACGATAATAATATATTTATTGGAATCGTTCTGCTGGATGATATACGCAACATCATGTTTCAGCAGGATCTTTACCAACAGTTAGATGTGAGAAAGCTGATGACAATCCCTCCCACAAAACTTCACACTACTGATCCAATGGAAACAGTCATGAAGAAGTTTGATGATACAAATGCATGGAACCTTCCGGTAGTTGACGAATCCGGAGTATATGTAGGCTTTGTCTCCAAATCCAAGATATTTAACTCTTATCGAAAGGTGCTGGTACACTTTTTCGACGAATAATGATGACCTTTATGATAAAAAAAGAGGATTTACGGATTGTATTTATGGGCACTCCTGAGTTTGCAGTTGAAAGCTTGAAGGCTCTTCTGAGAAACAATTATCAAGTAGTGGGAGTTGTTACCTCTCCGGACAAACCGGCAGGAAGAGGGTATCAGATTCAGTGTAGTGCGATAAAACAGTTTGCTATGGAAGAAGGATTAACTGTATTGCAACCGGCAAAACTGAAAGATGAGTGTTTCATTGAAGAATTACGTGCATTAAAAGCGGATCTTCAGATAGTGGTGGCTTTCAGAATGTTACCTGAGATTGTTTGGGATATGCCCAGACTTGGCACATTTAATCTTCATGGATCACTATTGCCTCAGTACCGGGGAGCCGCGCCAATCAATTGGGCTATTATTAACGGAGAAAAAACGACAGGTGTAACCACATTCTTTCTTAGCCATGACATTGACACCGGTAAAATTATTTTCCGAGAAGGCACCATGATAGGTCCCGAAGAAAATGCAGGAGACATTCACGATCGTCTGATGCAAAAAGGTGCCTTTCTTGTGATTAAAACAATGGAAGCTATCTGTAATGAGAACTATGAAACGACAGATCAGGAAGAGTACATTATTCATCCGGAAGAATTGAAGGTTGCTCCAAAAATCTTCAAAGAGAATTGCCGGATCAACTGGAAGATGAAAAAGGAAGATATTTATAATCTGATTCGCGGACTATCACCCTATCCCACTGCGTGGACAGAATTAGTCACAGATTCGTCCCGCCAAACATTAAAAATCTTTTCAGCTGTACGTAAAGGGGGAGTAAGCGACCTCCCAAATGGATCAATACTCACGGACAATATAACATATCTGGATATTGTGGTTGATGACGGGTTTATTTCATTGCAGAACATTCAACTTTCAGGGAAAAAAATGATGGGTATCGAAGAGTTTCTTCGGGGACGAAAGGTCGAAGGGGCTATCCTGGAATAATACAAATACGAACGAAAATATGAAAATCACTCGTTACATATTCCACTTGATAAAGAAAATTGCAATCTTCTTTTTCCTTTCAACCATTCTGGTAGTGATAGCTTATCGTTTTGTACCAGTTTACATTACTCCTTTGATGGTAATCCGCTGCTTACAGCAAGCTACTGAAGGAGAAATACCCACTCTTTATCATACTTGGGTACCCTTAGAAAGAATAACATCCAACCTTCCAAAAGCTGTTATCGCCTCAGAAGACAGTCGTTTCTTTACCCATTCCGGCTTTGACACTGTTGAAATTGAGAAGGCTATAGAGGAAAGCAAGACAAAAAACAAAGTCCGCGGTGCCAGCACAATAAGTCAACAAACCGCAAAGAACGTATTCCTTTGGCCAAATTCCTCTTGGGTTCGAAAAGGGTTTGAAGTATATTTTACTCTTCTGATTGAGTTGATCTGGAATAAAGAGCGTATTGTTGAGGTCTATGTCAACTCCATCGAAATGGGGAAAGGGATATACGGTGCCGAAGCAGTAGCCAAACATCATTTCAACACAACTGCTAAAAAGCTGACTGGTTCTCAATGTGCGCTGATTGCTGCTACTTTGCCAAATCCAATAAGGTTTAGTTCAAAGAATCCTTCCATCTATGTACTCCGCCGTAAAGCAGTCATTGAAAAGCGCATGAGATATGTCGTTTTAGAATATCAATCTAAGAAAAACGAATAAATAAGCACAAAATAGACTTTTCTGAAATAAATTCCCAAAAATGTTTTGCAGAGTCAAAATTAATCGATTCATTTGCGGTACCAATTAAAGTATTTATTCACATTTAAAACTTGCTGCCTATCGAAATACATTACTTTAGATAACATTAATCATAAAAGTGATGGAAAAATTAGCGGGATTAACCGATGAAGAATTGGTTATTAAATACGCAGAAGGCGTTAATGAGGCATTTGATGTTTTGTTGAACCGCTATAAAAGCAAGTTGTTCTCATACATATACTTTGCAGTACGGGACAGGGACTTAGCAGATGATATCTTTCAGGATACATTTGTGAAGGCTATTATGACTATACGTCAAGGTCGCTATACCGAGAATGGGAAGTTTCCGGCATGGATTACCCGCATTGCTCACAACTTGATTATTGACTATTTCAGACAAGAAAAAAGCAATAATCAGATATCGAGCGAGGAAGCTGGCTTTGACTTGCTGAATAATCCAAAATACAGTGATGACAACATAGAAGACCGGTTGATTCATGACCAGATTATTACTGACATAAAGAAGTTGGTAATGTACCTACCTGAAAATCAGCAAGAGGTGGTTATCATGAGGTATTATAAGAACTTAAGTTTTAAGGAAATTGCCGATGCCACAGGAGTTAGCATCAACACTGCATTGGGAAGAATGCGTTATGCAATACTGAATCTCCGGCGAATTGCTGATGAGAAACAGATGATTCTTACGATGGATTGAAATATTGAAAGAAAGAGAAGGCTTGATATACTAAATATTTAAGGATGACGTTTTATTGATAAGTGATTAATCAATAAACGCCTATGAAGAAAGTATCTACTTGTAAACATTCTATCAAAGCCGGAAAATGCCAGGTATCTTTATCAGAAGTATCCAATCATTCTGAAATTGGTCCAAAAGCTTCAACACTGGAATTTCTAAAAAGATTTGCATATTATTACCGCACTCTTCCTGCTTTACAGACAGACTTGACAGTCGCATTGTCTAATTAACAAGATTCTAACAAAAAAACCTTTTCTCTGTTTGGGAAAAGGTTTTTTTTGTATCTTCGCATGACAATTTATTCACATGGGTTAGAATCCTCATCCAAAGAATCATTATGATTATATCAGCCTCAATATTATCAGCAGACTTTTCCCGATTGGGTGAAGAAATTGAGTTTATCAACCAAAGCAAAGCCGACTGGACTCATATCGACATCATGGATGGAGTTTTTGTCCCGAATATTTCTTTCGGGTTTCCAGTTATTGAGTCTATCAAACATCTCGCTAAGAAGCCCCTTGATGTGCATTTGATGGTCGTAGATCCCGGTAAATTTATTCAGCAGGTCAAGGCACTTGGCGCAGAGACTATGTGTGTTCATTATGAAGCTTGCACCCACCTTCATCGGACGATACAACAGATAAAGGAGAACGGAATGAAGGCAGCTGTAGCTCTTACCCCGCATACACCGGTTTCACTGCTAGAAGAAATAATCACCGATTTGGACATGGTGCTTCTCATGTCGGTAAATCCCGGTTTCGGAGGGCAGAAGTTCATTCCATCAACGTTCAACAAGATAAAGAAGCTCAAAAGATTAATTATTGAACATAACTGTTCGACGTTAATTGAAATTGACGGTGGGGTTAATCATGAGACAGCCCCTCTACTAAAAGAAGCAGGAGCAGATGTACTGGTGGCAGGCAATTTCGTCTTTCACTCTGCCGATCCCTTTCAGTCTATTGAGTTCCTTAAGAAGCTCTAACAGGAAGCTTCATTGAATCTCAACACACCTTACAGTGGCAAATGGTCCTATATTTCCCGTAAATATCCATTTTTGCGGCTGCTTCTTGCTCTCTCTGCCGGTATATTCTGCATGGATCAAATAGGAATCCAACTACCCTTCTGGATAACTGGCTGCATTTCCCTATCCCTAATTCTTTGTAGCCGTTTCGCGCGTGAACGCTGGAAATCAGAAATCTTTGGGCTAGGTATCCTGCTTTTCCTTTTCTCAGCCGGGGGTATTCTTACTGTTTTTGAAGCAACAATGTCTAAGGCTGATATCCCTCTTGAAGGTACTTACCGAGCTATTGCAGAGAATTATCCCATCGAAAAGAAGAATAGTTTTCAATGCCAGTTGCATATTCAATCTATTTTGATAAACGGGAAAGAAATCCTTTGTGACAAGCGGATTATTTCCTATTTCGGGAAAGATTCACTAAGTGCATCCATCCAACCTGGAGAAGAAATCCTTTTCAAAGCACATATCAATCCTCTGACAGGTACCGGAACCTTCTCCGGCTATGAAAACTTTTTGCGTAGAGAAGGATTCTGCGCCTCCACATACATTGCTTGTCAACAATGGAAAAAGTCAGAAACACTTTCCGGGACATCAACACGTTACATTGCACTGAAATACCGCAAAGAACTCAGTAAACTGTTTGAGGATTCTGTTATCAGCGAGAAAGCACGTCCCATATTACTGGCAATGACTCTCGGAGCTGTCGAACTATTGGACAAGGAAACCAAAGATAATTTTTCTGTATCTGGCGTCTCTCATCTGCTAGCAGTCAGCGGACTAAATGTTGGAATACTCGTTTTGCTACTTAATCTTTTTCTTCATGGAATGAATCGCTTTGAAAAGACTCGTCTGACGAAAGAGTTTATTCTTTTGATATCCATATGGATCTACGCTTTTATTACCGGACTTTCACCGTCAGTTGTCCGGGCTGTAATCATGTTCAGTTTTGTCATATTCGGTAATTTGATCCATCGAAAGACTAATATTTACCACTCTCTTCTTCTCTCAGCATTTGGCATGTTACTATATAACCCCTATTATCTGTTTAATATAAGTTTCCAGTTGAGCTACACTGCCTTATTCTCAATAGTTCTCTTTCAACCTAAACTAAAAGGTCTGCTACCAGTCAACAACAAAATACTCAAGTACTTTTGGGAGATAATAACCGTAAGTATAGCGGCCCAGATTTGTACTTTTCCTTTGATCCTTTATTACTTCCACTCATTTCCTACACACTTTTTAGTTACAAACTTCATCTTGGTGCCACTTTCTTTTCTTCTTTTGGGAGTTGTAATTCTAAGTTACATGACCTTATTGATTCCCTTCGCAGGAAAACTTTTTCTGATAATTGCAGGAATGATAGGTGATTTCTTTTACTCAACTACGGCTTTCATACATGATCTGCCTTATGCAGTATTACATATCGGAGCATTGAGTGGTCTGGAGGTAGCTATCCTTTACGCTATGATTTTCTTTTTTTCAATATGGATAATGGATCACAGTCGCAAGTGTTTTATCGGAGGGTTAGCATCCATACTGCTACTGCTGCTTGTTTCTTAAGAATAGGAGATTAGAAATCTACCACAATCCGCAGGTTTATCTGTCTGGAAGTCAAATAATTCGGTACTGCATACTGTTGGTTATGAACGTCTGTAATCCAATAATACGAATTGACATTACTGATATTAAACAAGTTGAACACATCAATACCCAACCAGACATTCTTAATGTTACGCATCATCTTATGGCGCATCACACGATCTTCACCACCGACCAACTGCCGTGACATTCCAATATCAACACGCCTATACGGCGACATTCTGAAAGCCGCTTTATTTGCCTCATCCCTGGATGGGCCAAAAGGCAATCCATCAGCCCATACTAATTTGAGTTGTAACTTGTATTTGGGGTTTTTAGGGAAATAGTCTTGAAAGAACATCGAGATATTGTAGCGTTGATCCGTAGGTCGCGGCATACTCTTTCCATCAAACTTTTCGCGTGAATCCATCAGGGAAAAACTTAACCAGGAATCAACACCGGGAACCAGTTCTCCAAAGATCTTCATATCTAATCCGGCAACATGTCCACTGCCTTTATTCTCTCCAAAATAAATAACACGCACATTATCTACCGTATAGGGGATCAGATTATCTATCGATTTGTAATAAGCCTCCGCTGTAAACTTAAATGGACGATACATTAAGTAGAAATAGTGATCAACTCCACCAATAAACTGTATGGAGCGTTGCGACTTGATATTTCTATTTAATTGAATCTGGTATCCTCCGTCTGAATAGACTGAATCGCGAAATTCCTTATAAAAGGGAGACTGGTAGTAAACTCCAGTTGCAAATCGGAACGTAAACTTCTTTTCCCAATCAGGGATATAAGCGATCGATGCACGAGGACTAATCAGCACCTCCTTGTTGAAGCCCCAATAACTCGCCCGGATACCTCCGGTTACTGAGATAAAGCCAGAAGCAATTTCAAACTTATACGTATCCTGTAAATAAGAATATAGACGGGTATTATTCAAATCATTCTTTGAATAGAGATTATAAATCACACTGACTTGCTTCGGATTATACGGCATGGAATACCCTGCAGAATCACGCCACTCCCATTCACGCATCCGGTCACTGATCTGCTCAACCTGGCCTCCCAGTCCCCAGCGGAATGTATGATCATTCCTGCTTGCCGCTCCCATGTGAGAAATGTTAATAACACTCGCTTTTAGTTTGTTTCGGGCATGTTCGTGATAGCTTGCAACTCCCAATGTTTTATCTATTGCACTTTGAGATTCACCGGACCCTTCAATATCTTTCAGCCAATATTCACCTGTAATATCATACCTTTCCTGTTCATTTGTTTGAAAAGCCGATACCATAAGCCCAAGCTCTGTCTGTTTGTCTAACTTGTATTTCAAAGTTAAGGCACCAAAAACAGTGGTAAACTGATCGTCTTCTTTCCCATCAAAATAGACTTTGAATTCTTTTGCGATATCCTGCGTTCCAAATTTAGTCGTGCGATTCTGTGGTGCAAATTTATAGCTATTACTGGATACATTACCCAACAATGACAGTTCCCATCGTGGAGAAATGCTATATGTTATATAAGTCTGGTAGTCTAAAAAGTTCGGGTCATACTCGCCTTTGGTTTCCAGGGAACCGAGCAAACTAGCGTTTCGTTTGTAACGCACTCCATGAATCTGCGTCAGATTCTTTGTTGCATGACCCAGATATACAGAACCTCCCTGCATACTTGCAGCAAAAGATCCTTCAAATGACTCCGGCTTCCTATAGGTAATATCCAACACAGATGACATCTTATCCCCATAACGGGTATCAAATCCTCCTGCTGAGAAGTCTATAGACTGTACTAAATCAGGATTAATAAAACTGAGCCCTTCTTGTTGTCCGGCACGTATCAATAATGGACGATAGACTTCTATCCCATTGACATAGACACTATTTTCATCATAGTTTCCACCACGCACCATATACTGAGAACTCATCTCATTGTTAGAATTCACTCCTGCAAATGTAGAAAGAAGTGATTCCACACTTCCTCCACTGGCATCAGGCATCAATCTGAAACGATCAAGTTTAATCTGTTGCGTCATCTCCGTCTCTTGTCTTCGCTCATTTACTTCTACTTCTCCCAGAGCCTGGAAAGCAGATTGCAGGACAACATTCAGGACTATTTCTTTCTCAGGAGAAATGAATTTTCGTTCCACTTTGTTAAACCCTAAACAGGAAATAACAAGTTTAACTGTATCTCTTTTAGGTGTCAAGAACTCATAATGACCTTTCAAATCTGACATTGTCCCAGTAATACCTCCTGTAACATGAATACTAGCTAGTTCTATAGGTTCTCCTTCAGGAGTCATTACCATGCCGTGCACCTTTATCAGCTGTGCATGCACATTGCATACCACACTAGTCAACAGCAGAAAAAGGAAGCATCTTATGTTCATGTTTAATTATTCTCCACTAAATAACGGCGAGAAGCAATTATACGTATAAATTCGTAAATAATTTATTCAACCAGTTCCACTTATATCGGCGCCATTGTTTAGCATTTCGTTGTTTACCTCCAAACTGGATCTTAAAATCGCGCACGCCGGAACGATGAAAGGGAGTGGTCATATCCTTGAAATTGAAAAACGGGAAACCTTGTGTCTGACAATATTCCAATGCATGCACTGTAAGACAAACTCCCGGATACTGTCTGAGAAAAAGTTTATTAGCGCATCCCACATACCATTCATACATGGTATCTCCGGAAAATACGCAAATCATGCTGCCGATAATTTTCCCCTTGTATCGTGCCAAAAAAATAGTTCCTTTCTGTTTACCAACCACCTGCTCAAAAAAAGTATGAAAAAATGATTTTTGCGGGAAATGACGTAATAATCTCGGGGAATAAATCTTATGCGCAGTCAAATACCATTCATCCACCTCTTCAGGAGAAAGAGCTTCACTGATCACAGTACCTGAACGAAACCCGCGATTTGCCTGACGTTGTTTTGACGCAGAGAGTTGTTTCAGTACACTTCGAGGTTTCTTGAAATTATTCTGGATATATATTTTGTCAAGCGGGAAAAAACCATTCTCTCGATAAGCCTTATATCCAGATAAAGGATTTCTCCATACTTTCTTTATCTCAATGAAAAAACATTTATGACAGACCTCCTTGGTTAAAGAATGAAGAAGCTCATTCATCACATCGTTAGACAAATCATNAATAAACAATTCCGGCTGTCCAATCACTTGACATACAGTAAACCAGGATCTGGGGAATAGTACCCGGCTGCGAATCATGAGTACGAGTAATTTGCCTTTAACCTCTCCATCAGAGCTACACACAAAAAGCATTGGCGTAAGAGATTTTGAACTCTCACACAAATAAAAAAACGTATTGGATTGAAAGAAATCCGTTCCCGGAAGTTCGGGCAATACGTCGCCTTTGTTAAATATCTCAATCACTATTTTCGTTGATATGTAATGCAAAAATAGTTCATTTCTTCGGAAAGTTGCATCTATCATTGTATATTTGTGGTGAAATTATAACACTGCATATTAAATCACTTAAAGAAGACGAACAATGAGCAATTTCTCAGATCTTATAAAAAAACGTCGAAGTGCTCGCAAATTCAAAGAAGAGCTTATCCAACCACAACAACTTGAGCAGATACTTAAGGCTGGGTTGATGGCTCCCTCATCCAAAAGATGTACGTGCTGGGAATTTGTGGTAGTGGAAGATAAAACAGTCTTACAGCAACTATCTGTCTGCAAAGCTAATGGAGCTACGTTTTTGGCAAATGCACCACTTGCTATTGTTATTTTGGGTAATGAACTAAAAACAGATGTTTGGATCGAAGATGCATCCATTGCAGCAATCATGATGCAGTTGCAGGCTGAAGAACTGGGGCTTGGCAGTTGCTGGATTCAAGTCCGAGGGAGGAGCGACAACCATGGTATCTCTGCAGAAGAGAATGTTCGTGGATTGTTAAACATTCCGGAAGGATACCATCCGCTTTGTATTTTAGCCCTGGGAGTGAAAGATGAAGAAAAAGCACCCTTTGACGAATCTCGACTGAAATGGGAGAAAGTCCATCTTGGTTCATTTAAACAAAATCAAGCTGAATAAATTATGGCAAAAAGTCGCTCATCAAGCAAAAGTGGTGACTTACTCGCATGGGGAGTCACTTCAATTTTTCTCGGAATAATGCTTCTTATCAGTAAACTTCATTTATTCTCTGACGACATCTGTCTGCTGCTGTTTGATTGGAAAAACTATTTCATATATGGAGGAATAATCTTCCTGCTATGCAAACAGAATAGAACGATTGGTGCAATTTTGCTGGGCATCGGGATTTTACTACGCCTGCAAGACTACTTCCAATGGCAGCAAACCTATGCTGAATACATGTGGCCTTTACTTTTCACAGTAGTTGGCATCGTCATGATATTATTCTATTTAAGAAAATGATACTCGGAGGAAGTCCATCTGTAACCTTTATCGGGGCCGGTAATTTGGCCACGCAATTAGCTCTGGCGTTACACAACAAAGGTATACGGATCATTCAGATTTTCAGTCGTACTGAGGAAGCTGCAACTCAACTGGCCACGAAAGTTGCAGCTTCCTCTTGCACTCACATAAATAATATCACATCCGAAGCCGACATCTTTATCTTTGCGATAAAAGATACCGTACTAGAGGATGTTGTATCTAAAATGCCATTTCACAACGGTCTATGGCTTCATACCTCCGGCAGTATGCCGATGGATTTGTTTATGCCTTATATTGAGTCTTACGGCATTCTTTATCCACTGCAAACATTCAGCAAAACAAAAGAAGTAGATTTCTCTCAAATTCCCTTATTTCTGGAGGGTTCGAATGAGAAAGCCTTGGATACTACTAGACAACTAGCCTGCATCCTCTCTCCACACATATATTCTTTAGATTCGGAGAAAAGAAAATGGCTTCATTTATCGGCAGTATTTGCTAATAACTTCACAAATCATCTTTATTCAATCGCAAGTGATATCATCCGTGAGACTGGCGTTCCTTTTTCTGTATTGCTGCCATTGATTCAAGAGACTGCTTCAAAAGTGCAGAAACTACCACCTTTAGTAGCACAGACAGGTCCGGCTATCCGTTACGATGAGAATATTATAAACAAACAACTCGAAATGCTGAAAGACAATCCGGAATATCAGGAAATCTATCGGCTGTTGAGTCAAAGCATTTTTCATTTACAGAAGAAATAATTTCGATATGAGTACAATTAACTATGACCTGAAGAAAATCAAAGCGTTCGTTTTTGATGTTGACGGGGTTTTATCATGTGACATAATTCCTCTTCACCCAAACGGAGAGCCCATGCGAACTGTCAACATTAAAGATGGGTACGCGATGCAGCTTGCAGTAAAAGCGGGGTTTCATATTGCCATTATCACAGGAGGAAATACAAATTCTGTAAAGGAACGATATGAACGGCTGGGCATTAAAGATGTCTATATGAAAGCATCCATTAAGATGAATGCATTTATGGAATTCAAAGCTAAATACGGATTAGCTAAGGAAGAAATCTTGTATATGGGTGATGACATACCTGACTATCAGGTTATGCAGGAAGCAGGACTTCCCGCTTGCCCGTCAGACGCATCGCCTGAGATAAAGAAAATATCAATTTATATCTCTCATAAGGCAGGCGGAACCGGCTGCGGACGGGATGTAATAGAGCAGACCATGAAAGCTCAAGGAACCTGGATGCAAGGAGAAGCTTTCGGTTGGTAATAAACAGATCAAACATGCTGGACTTTAAAAATAAATACGATATTATTCTTGGCTCTCAATCGCCGAGAAGGAAGGAACTGCTAAGCGGTCTGGAACTAGACTTCTTAGTCTGCACCTTGCCTGACGTCGACGAAAGTTATCCTGAAACATTACAAGCAGGTGATATTCCTCTCTTTATCTCAGCTCAGAAGGCTGAAGCTTTTCGTCCGATGCTTCAGGAAAAAACTTTGCTTATCACTGCCGATACGATAGTTTGGTTGCACAATAAAGTCTATGGCAAACCGGTAGATGAAACAGATGCAATCTCTATGTTGCAAGATCTCTCCGGACATACACACGAGGTTTTTACCGGAGTAACACTGACCACACTTAATAAGCAGAAAAGCTTCTTCGTACAGACAGAAGTAACCTTTGCTTCCTTGAGTGATGAAGAAATTCTTTCATACGTAAAAAACTACCAGCCATTTGACAAAGCCGGTTCTTACGGAGTACAGGAATGGATCGGATATATAGGTGTTGAATCAATCTCCGGCTCTTATTTCAATGTGATGGGATTACCCGTACAACGATTATACCGCGAACTCTTAAAATTCTGATATGAAACGAATCCTTCTCCAACTCTGCGTTTTGGCACTGATAAGCGCATTTGTTACCAGTTGTGCCACAAAATCACGCACAATCAGACATTCTGAAGTTACTTTTATAAAAGATAAGCAACTTCGCAAGGTTGTGGACGAATGGATTGGAGTTCCATATCGGTACGGAGGTAATTCTAAATCCGGCATCGACTGTTCCGGACTGGTAAAAGTAATCCTTGCCAACGTGTATGGTCTGGAGCCAAATATCCGTACCGCAGAAGGCTATTGCAAAGCTTCCAATAAAATTCGAAAAAGCAAACTCAAAGAAGGAGATCTGGTCTTTTTCAGCGTTCCAAAGCCGACCGATTTTCATGTAGGTGTATATCTGGGTAAAGACAAGTTTGTGCATGCCACTACTTCCAAGGGAGTCCGCATTGATGACATGAACTTCCCATATTACGAAGAAAGTTTTTACCAGGGGGGTCGGATCAACTATTAATGAGACCAAGCATGGATATAGATCTGAGCCAAACAGCACTGGTACTTGAAGGTGGAGGAATGCGGGGGGTGTTTACTGCCGGGGTATTAGACTATTTTATGGACCGCCAGATACGCTTTCAATATACAATCGGAGTATCTGCCGGAGCATGCAACGGATTGTCCTATCTTTCCAATCAACGGGGAAGAGCACATCGCTGTAATATCGAACTTCTGCAAGAATACAACTACATCGGCATCAAGTCTCTCCTGACCAAAAAGTGCATCATGGACTTTGACTTGTTGTTTGATGACTTTCCGGAAAAGATCATTCCTTTTAATTACGATTGCTATTTCAATACTCCTCAAAGATTTGAAATGGTGACCAGTAACTGTCTGACGGGCGAAGCAGTCTATCTGGAAGAGAAAAAAGACAAAGTCCGTCTGTTAAAGATTGCCAGAGCATCCAGCAGTCTCCCATTTTTCTGTCCAATGGTAGAGGTGGATGGTATTCCAATGCTTGACGGAGGAATCAGCGATGCCATTCCAATACGTCATGCATTTGATGAGGGATTTTCAAAGGCTGTAGTTGTATTGACACGCAATGAGGGGTACAGAAAGGAAGAAAATAAGAAGCACATCCCCTCATTGATCTATAAGAAGTACCCTCTGCTACGTGAGAGGATACAAAACAGAGCGAGAGAATACAATTACACTCTTGACTATTTATCCGAAATGGAAGCGGAAGGAAAAGTGATTATTATCCGTCCAAAGAAGCTTATTACTGTTAGCCGTATCGAAAAAAACACCCACAAACTGTGTGCTCTTTACGAAGAAGGTTATGCTTGTGCTGCCAATGCCTTCAAATCCTAAAATAATACTTATTTCTCCTCTTTCGGTTTCAGAACGACACCTATATTCTTCTTTCCGTCTATTTTGGCCTCCAAAGGAAACTCAAAACGGACATGCCTGACATACTTTGTCTCTGATACAACGGGAAGCGTATTTAGATAAGCTTCATCAAAGATTCCATCTTTCATAAATGGATTAACAGTAAAGTATCCTACCCCGAAAGAAGTCAGATTCTGGAAGAAATGAGTTCCCTGACTCGGATCTACCCGATAATTTTCCAAACCGGATTCTACAATAATCCTTGCAGCAGATATATTCGGCCATTTGACCGGGATTCCCAGCCAATCATCGCTTGAGCCCCAACGTCCGGGTCCTACAAGAATATAGTTTCTCCCATCTTTTAAAAATTGCTTGTTGATCTTCTCCACATCATAAGCAATCAACTGATTACTATTCGGACGAAATCCGGTTGTTTTTACATATACAATATCCTGTATATTATTGATGACCCCATGTCCAAGAGCATTTGTGGAATAAATCAACTTTTCCTCGTCGGGAATGACACTCAGGTCTTCATTCAATTCTGAACTATTATCGACAATAGGTCTGATTTGCAAAAGATAAAACACATTCTCATGGTTTTCATCATCAAGATTGGCGGCAAATTCTATTTCTACCGGTCGAGCCATCTCCTTAGCACTTAATTTCAAAATGAAATCCAGCAACTTTGCCAAAGGGAACATATCATGTTCCAGCACATTGACAAAAGAAATTATTTTGCGACCACCTTCATAGAAGCCCTCCCGGATCACTCCGTCAGACGGATCATAGGTAGAGGCCAGATACTTCAGTGCACCATCGTTTTCAGCCTCCTTTACAGGAAGTTTAAACAAATTAAATGCATCATCAGTAGAAATCTCAGATTTTGTATCAGTAAGGTTTAGCGCATAAAAGCGAGTCTGAGTCTCACGAAGGGCAAAGTCAAGGGAACTCATCTGCAAAATATTATGGGGATGCACCGGGGAAAAACGAAGTGTCATTCCTCCGTCCACAATATATTTACCTAAACCAATAGCAACATTCGCAATACCGTCTTCCGCTTTCTCATCACCGATCGGATAAAAGTTTAACGATCGTGCTACACCAGAAAAAGAAGGATAGTAACGGGGTCCATAACTTTTGCCACACACCTCCTGCAATATGACGGCCATCTTCTCCTGGTCAATCACATTCTGTGTGGCCATCATATAGTCTTTACTGTTCTTAAAGAAGACAGAAGCATACACTCCTTTTATTGCATTACTTACTGCATGAAGCATTTCATACTTATCAATCTGGTATGGGACCATATACGTGGAGTAAACTCCGGCAAATGGCTGGTAATGGGAGTCTTCCAGCAAACTGGAAGAACGCACTGCAACCGGGCTCTTCACAGCATCAAAGAATGCCATGAGATCTTCTATCAAAGAATCCGGCAACTGTCCTTTTAAGAAATATCGCAGAATCTGTTCATCCTGAAGATCCGACAACCCCACCTGATACAGATTATTAGATTCCATAAACTCATCGAAAAGATCAGTACATAAAACTACTGTTTTGGGAATTGTCACTCTGGTATTATCAAACTCTCCCAGTTCGGGATATCGTTTTATGATAGAATCAATAAAAGCAAGTCCGCGTCCTTTCCCCCCCAAGGAACCATCACCTATCCTGGCAAAATTGGAATACTTGTCAAACCTGTCACGTTGAAAAATAGCAACAACTCCTCTATTCTTCATCTTCCGATACTCAACGACAGTATCAAATATAATCTTGCGACATTCATCGATATTATCGTAATCATCCACATCCATCTTCTTAATCAATTCAGCAATAGGAAACATCGCTCTGGAATAGAGCCAACGTGACATATCATCATGTCCCAAATGATATCGCAAAGAGTGTTCCGGAATAGAAAAGATATTATTTTGCAGATCTTTCAGATTAGTAAGGCGGGCGACTTCTTCCCCTGTGATAGGATTCTTAAAAACGAAATCGCCAAAGCCAAAATTACTCATCACACACTTTTTGATATCGATCGGTAGCTTTTTAGAATGTTTTGACACAAAACTTGCGCCCAGATCAAGTGCGGCTTTTTCGTTTTCCTGCTCGGAAGAATCAATTATCAATGGAATATTTTTGTTCAGGTTACGTACATAGGTACAGAACTTGATTCCTGCCATTTTATCTTTCTCACCATCTTTCTTAAAAGAGACATCTGATATTATCCCCAGCATATTATTCTTATACTTGTCATAAATAGTTTTGGCTTCTTCATAGCTACGAGCCAAAACTATTTTAGGGCGTCCACGCATTCGAAGCATGCACTCGTGTCCGTTCAATGCCTCTTTGGCAAATATTTGAGATTGATTTAATACAAATTTATAGAGGTGTGGCAATATGGAGGAATAAAATCGGATAGAATCTTCTACAAGCAAAAGCACCTGAACTCCAACTGATTGCACATCCTGATCCAGATTCATCTTATCTTCGATGAGTTTTATGATGGCAAGCAGAAGTTCGGCGTTGCCCAACCAGCTAAATACATAGTCGATTCCACTCAAATCCTCATTAGCTATCGATTGCGACACCTCTCTGGAAAAAGGGGTAAGAACAACTATCGGCACATACGGATAAAGTTCTTTGATTCTCTTAACCATTGCAAAACTATCATCTTGTAACCCACTTGGCATACTTATAACCAAATCAAATGTTCGGTCATTCAGTTGATTCATAGCCTCCGCTTCTGATGTAACCTGAAAGAAACGTGGCGGATAACGCAAATTAAGAGAGGTATACTCGTTAAATATAAGCTCATCTACCCGTCCGTCATCTTCGAGCATAAAAGCATCATAACGACTGGCTATAAGCAAAACATTGAAGATTCTTTTGGTCATTAAATTGGCAAAAGAAGTATCTTTTAAATAAAGTCTTTTAAAATTCTGTTGATCGATCATCGCATTATATATGTGTAGAAACAAAAGTAATAATTTCTTTTTATTACATTTGTCAAATATGAGATTATCAATGAAAAACAGTAAAAGGTATTTTCTGTTTATTGGATTCTTCTACTGCTTCATCCTATATTCTTTTTCACAAAATCAGATAGGGTATGCATCTTACTATGCTAACTCTTTTCATGGTAAGAAATCAGCCAATGGTGAGACTCATGATAATAATGACTTCACTGCAGCACACCGGACATTCACTTTCGGCACTTTCGTACGGGTGGTCAATCTGAAAAACAATAAATCAGTAGTCGTACGGATCACAGACCGAGGGCCTTTCTCCCATTCACGTATCATTGATGTATCCTATGCAGCTGCTAAGAAACTGGATATCATAAGCCAAGGAGTGGCAAAAGTGGAGATAGAAAATATTGGTGATCCAAGCCAGTTTAAGATTACAAGGTTGATGGAGATTAAGATGAAGAGCTTTGAACCGTACAAACCTGCTATTATTATTCCCAAACCGATTGCAAAGAAGGTAAAGGAGGTAAAAAAGAAAGAGACACGTTCACGCTAGCTCTTCTTTACAGAATCCGGATGTTGTGATATATAATCTTTCCAGCTGTTATATTTCTTTTCACTCAACGGGCGATTTGTCTGAAAGAAGTGGCATACTGCTGCTGCCAAACCATCTGTTGCATCCAAAGGTGAGATCATTTTATCCTGAGGAATCTTCAAATACCTCTGTAACATGTCGGCCACCTGTTCCTTAGTCGCTTTTCCATTGCCCGTGATAGACATCTTTATTTTTAGCGGAGCATATTCTGTTATCGGTATATCCCGATATAAAGCAGCTGCCATAGCTACTCCTTGCGCACGTCCAAGTTTAAGCATCGATTGTACATTCTTTCCAAAGAAAGGTGCCTCTATTGCCAGCTCATCCGGATGGTATTGTTCAATCAAGCCCAATACTCGCTCAAAAATCCGTCGGAGCTTCAGGTAATGATCGTTCTCTTTACTTAGTAAAAGCACACCCATGACTATAAGTTCAGGGTCATTCCCCATCACTTTAATCAGTCCATATCCCATTACTGTCGTTCCGGGGTCTATTCCAAGAATAATTCTTTCTTTCATTGCTCCTCTTTAATTATGTGCAAAGCTATAAAAAAATGAAGAGAAACAAAGGATGAATATCAGACTTTGTCTTGAATAAATCCGTATCCAATGGGGAAATTAGTGAATAGTTATTACATGGACTATTCAATGAAATGTTCTTAACTAAGTATGTTTTTAAGGAGGTCTTTCCTATGATTCAAAAATAGTTGTATCTTTGCTGCTTCAAATTGGGGTATTAGCTCATCTGGCTAGAGCGCGACACTGGCAGTGTCGAGGTGAGCGGTTCGAGTCCGCTATGCTCCACATCACTACAACAGTAGTAATATACATATAATGAAGCCTTTTAGTATTCATGCAAGATTAAGAAGTTTTGTGTATGCTTTCCGTGGAATATGCTTTTGCATTTCTCAAGAGCACAACGCCTGGATACACAGCCTGATTGCAATCCTGGTAATTTCAGCCGGATTTATATTTCGGATATCGACGATGGAATGGATTGCTGTTCTCCTTTGTATCGCAATAGTATTTGCCGCAGAAATTATCAACACTGCTATTGAACGGTTAATAGACAAATTATATCCTGACTTTCAGCCGGATGCCGGAACAATCAAAGATCTTACTGCAGGCGCTGTACTAATTTGCGCATTCTTTTCAGCTATCATTGGACTGATGATCTTTGTTCCGAAGATATATGCAATGTTCTGATTTTTCTATCAGTTTTAAGAAAATAAATAGACATTCATTCCCCTAATAGAGATAAAAGCGGTAATTTCGCCCTAATTTATACTTATAAAAAAAAGAATAATAGTAATCTTATGAAAGCTACACACATTGAACACATTGGTATTGCTGTAAAAAGCATCGAAGAGTCAATTCCGTATTACGAAAACGTATTGGGACTTAAATGTTACAATATAGAAGAAGTCGCAGACCAGAAAGTAAAGACTGCTTTCTTTATGATCGGACAAACGAAGATTGAACTTCTGGAATCTACAGACCCTGAAGGAACTATTGCTAAATTTATTGAGAACAAAGGCGAAGGCGTACATCATATAGCATTTGCTGTAGATAGTGTTNCTGATGCTTTAGCTGATGCTGAAAGTCAAGGAATCAGATTGATTGACAAAGCTCCCCGTGGTGGTGCTGAAGGTATGAAGATCGCTTTTCTTCACCCAAAATCAACCAAAGGTGTTCTGACTGAATTGTGCGAGAAATAAAAAGATATTAACTTTCAAATTAAATATCCTATGAGTAACCAACTTGAAAAAGTAAAAGAGCTTATTGAACTGCGTGCCAAAGCAAGAATCGGTGGCGGTGAAAAAGCTATTGAAAAGCAACATGAGAGAGGGAAGTATACTGCCCGCGAACGTATCGCCATGCTGCTTGACGATGGAAGTTTTGAAGAAATGGACATGTTCGTTGAACACCGTTGTCACAACTTCGGACAAGAGAAGAAATCATTTTTAGGAGACGGCGTCGTTACCGGTTATGGTACAATCGACGGCCGTCTTATTTATGTTTTTGCACAGGACTTTACCGTTTTCGGTGGATCTTTGTCTGAAACAATGGCTCTGAAGATCTGTAAAGTGATGGATCAGGCGATGAAGATGGGTGCGCCGGTAATCGGCATCAATGATTCAGGTGGAGCTCGTATCCAGGAAGGTATTAATGCGCTTGCAGGTTATGCAGAAATATTCCAACGTAATATTCTGGCATCCGGCGTTATTCCTCAGATTTCAGGTATCTTTGGTCCATGTGCCGGTGGTGCTGTGTATTCTCCGGCGCTGACAGACTTCACCCTGATGATGGAAGGGACTTCTTATATGTTCCTCACCGGACCTAAAGTTGTCAAAACAGTGACAGGAGAAGATGTTGATCAAGAGTCATTGGGAGGAGCAAGCATCCACTCTACAAAATCTGGTGTTACCCATTTCACAGCAAAAACTGAAGAAGAAGGTCTGGCTATGATTCGTCGTTTGTTAAGCTATATTCCTCAGAACAATCTCGAAGAGGCGCCATTCACAACCTGCAATGACCCGATCGACCGTCTGGAAGATTCATTGAATGAGATTATTCCGGATTCTCCAAGTCTTCCTTATGACATGTACAATGTGATCGCTGCTATTGTAGACAACGGCGAATTTCTGGAAGTTCAGAAAGATTATGCAAAGAACATCATTATCGGATTTGTACGTTTCAACGGTCAGTCTGTAGGTCTTGTTGCCAACCAGCCGAAATATCTGGCCGGAGTACTTGATAGCAATGCTTCTCGTAAAGCAGGTCGTTTCGTGCGTTTCTGTGATGCATTTAACATTCCTATCGTATCATTGGTAGATGTTCCGGGATTCTTACCGGGCACCGGTCAGGAATATAATGGCGTTATCTTGCATGGGGCCAAATTGTTGTATGCTTATGGCGAAGCAACAGTACCTAAAGTAACAGTAACACTTCGTAAATCATATGGCGGATCACATATCGTAATGAGTTGTAAGCAACTGCGTGGTGATATGAACTATGCATGGCCTACAGCAGAAATTGCTGTAATGGGTGGTTCAGGAGCTGTGGAAGTATTATATGCGAAAGAAGCGAAAGAATCAGCTGATCCTGCTGCATTCACTGCTCAAAAAGAGGCTGAATACACCAAGTTATTTGCCAATCCTTTCAATGCTGCCAGATACGGATATATCGATGACATCATCGAACCGAGAAACACACGCTTCCGTATTATCCGCGCTTTGCAACAATTGCAAACGAAGAAGCTTACTAATCCGGCAAAGAAACATGGTAATATTCCATTATAATCTTTTAAACTGATATTTGTTATGAATAAAAGAACAATCGGGATATTCTTCGTTCTGCTCTTTATGGCTTGTCTGAGAGCTGAAGCTCAAGGAGTCAAAAGTGTTAGGATCAACGAGGTAATGATCACCAATGAAACTAACTTTCTGGATGATTATGGTGTACACAGCGCGTGGATTGAGTTATATAACTCCTCCTTCGCATCTGTAAATGTAGAAAGTTGTTTCTTGACAAATGACAAGAATAATCCCAGGATGTATCCAATTCCCAAAGAAGACGTATTGACAGAAATACCTCCACGTCAACATTTGTTGTTTTGGGCGGATGGACTTCCGAACCGTGGTACTTTTCATCTGAACTTCAAGCTCGATCCTACAAAAGAAAACTGGATTGGAATCTATGACGCAAACGGCACAGTACTTATTGACGAAGTGACAATACCTGCAGGTATACTGGCAGCTGATCTGTCATATGCGCGTCAGGATGATGGCAATGTGAATTGGGTTGTAAAAGGAACGGACGATAAAAATTATGTGACACCAAACGCTAACAATCTCACGAAGAACTCTAATTCAAAAGTCGAGTCATTCAAGAAGAATGATAAATTCGGTATAGGAATGTCTGTTATAGCGATGGCTGTCGTATTCCTCTCCCTTCTTCTTTTGGCGTTTTCCTTCAAACTCATTGGCAAGCTGTCAATCTTAATCAGCAAGAAGAATGAAATGAAATCTAAAGGCATCTCAGATAAGAAAGAAGCAAAGAAAAAAGATCTTGGAAATACACCGGGAGAGATTTATGCAGCCATAGGTATGGCTTTGCATGAATATCAGGATAATGTCCACGACATCGAGGAGACCGTACTGACCATCAACAAGGTGAAACGTAACTATTCTCCATGGAGTTCAAAGATCTATACATTGACTGAAACTCCGAGAAAACATTAATTCATTGATCACAATCTTTAAAATCAACTAAAAATGAAACAATATAAGTATAGAATAAACGGTAACCTTTACAACGTGACGGTCAATGATATAGATGAAAAGAATATCGTTACAGTAGAGGTCAATGGAGCACCCTATAGTGTAGAACTAGATCGTCCTGTCCACAAACCGGTCCATAGCCCTGTTGTTCGCTCTATTTCCAACTCTGTGGAAGCGCCAAAAGCAGCAGTCGTTCGTCCTGCGGCAAAGTCCAGTCAGTCTGCAGTGAAGTCCCCACTTCCGGGAGTAATCCTGGATATCAAAGTAAAAGTGGGTGATGTAATCAAACGTGGTGAGACGATCCTCATACTGGAAGCTATGAAGATGGAGAACAATATCCATTCTGATAAAGACGGGAAAGTTAGTGCTATCAAAGTTAACAAGGGGGATTCTGTTCTGGAAGGTGCGGATCTAATCGTAATCGAATAACGCTATGGGAGAATTTCTTTTAAATAATATGAGTGACTTCTGGAATCTGACAGGATTTGCTAGTGCATCTGCAAGCGGTTTGATCATGATTCTTGTCGGAATACTCTTTATCTATCTGGCCGTCAGACACGGTTTCGAACCGTTGTTATTGATCCCCATCGGATTCGGTATCCTGATTGGCAATATTCCTTTTGACACAAATGCCGGACTTGAGATTGGCGTTTATGAAGAAGGTTCTGTACTCAACATTCTTTACCAAGGTGTAAGACAGGGGTGGTATCCACCACTCATTTTCCTGGGTATCGGTGCAATGACAGACTTCTCAGCACTGATTTCCAATCCGAAACTTATTCTGGTTGGTGCAGCAGCACAATTTGGTATTTTCGGTGCATACATGGTAGCTCTGCTTTTAGGCTTCGAACCTAATCAGGCTGCAGGTATCGCTATTATTGGTGGAGCAGACGGTCCAACAGCGATCTTCCTTTCATCAAAATTGTCACCAAACTTACTGGGTGCTATCGCAGTTTGCGCTTATTCTTATATGGCAATGGTTCCTCTGATCCAACCGCCAATTATGCGCTTACTTACCAGCAGGAAAGAGAAACTGATCCGTATGAAACCGGCTCGTGCCGTGTCTCAAACAGAGAAGATCATCTTCCCTGTCGTTGGTTTATTGCTCACTTGCTTTGTGGTACCATCAGCACTCCCTCTTCTGGGCATGCTCTTCCTGGGTAACTTGCTCAAAGAAAGTGGCGCTACACGTCGATTGGCAGATACTGCAAAAGGTCCATTAATTGATACGATCACAATCCTTTTAGGTATGACTGTAGGAGCTTCCACGCAAGCTTCGGAGTTCATCTCATGGAGCACACTTGGTATCTTCTTCCTCGGACTGGTAGCCTTCTGTATTGCAACTGCATCCGGAGTATTGTTTGTGAAGTTTTTCAATCTCTTCCTGAGCAAAGACAACAAGATCAATCCGCTTATTGGTAATGCAGGTGTATCTGCAGTTCCTATGTCAGCACGTATCTCTCAGAATGTCGGTTTGGAATATGACCCAACCAACTACCTGTTGATGCACGCTATGGGACCTAATGTTGCCGGTGTTATCGGTTCGGCAGTTGCCGCCGGTGTACTGCTTGGATTCTTATCATGAATAAAGGTCTATCTCTATAAAAGGAAAGGGCTTCGGAATACCGAAGCCCTTTCCTTTTATAGCCTTTGTATAAATCAGATGGCCGCACTTACCCAAGCGCGGCCATCTGATTTAAAGTATCAAACGATTAGTCTAATTCCTGATCAGCTTCATATCCACCCATCTCACGGATGGCATTCTTCAGCATTGCAAACTGTTCGAAAAGATCGTGCACCGGTTTACTTTCGAAGTCATGCATCGGACTCTTCAGATAGAATGACAACCAGGTCTGTATACCACCCATCCCGGCACGAGAAGCCAGGTCACTCAGCAGTACAAGATCCAGCAACAAAGGAGCTGCCAGGATAGAGTCTTTGCAAAGAAAATCCACCTTGATCTGCATTGGATAACCCATCCAACCATAAATATCAATATTATCCCATCCTTCTTTATCATCATTGCGCGGCGGATAATAATTGATACGAACCTTATGGAAGATATTGCTGTACAGATCCGGATACTCTTCTCCATCAAGTATTGTCTCAATAACCGACAGTTTGCTCACCTCTTTTGTCTTGAAGTTTTCAGGGTCATCCAGCACTTCACCATCTCTGTTACCGAGGATATTGGTAGAAAACCAACCATTCAATCCCAGCATACGAGTCTTAAAAGCCGGAGCGAGCACTGTCTTCATCATTGTCTGACCTGTCTTAAAATCTTTTCCGGAGATAGGAACATTCATTTTCTGAGAGAATTCCCACATCGCGGGCATATCGACACAAAGATTAGGTGCACCCATGATAAACGGACAACCCTCTGCGATAGCTGCGTAAGCATAACACATACCAGGCGCAATATTTTCTGTGTCATTCTCTTTCATGGCTTTTTCCAACGCTGTCAAAGTACCATGGACATCCATATTCAATGGAACATAGATCTCAGTACTTGCCGCCCAGATCACGACGATGCGGGCACAACCGTTAGCAGCCTTGAAGTTGCGGATATCAGCACGAAGCTGCTGTGTCAACTCCCAACGATTCTCTCCTTGCTTTATATTNGTGCCATTGAGCCTTTTTACAAAGTTAATATCAAAGACAGCAGGCATCGGTTTGATAGCAGACAATTCCTCTTTTACCGGATTGATATCTTTCTCTTTCAGCACTTCGGCATGAATCGCAGACTCGTACGCAGTATCCGGAAAGATATCCCAAGCACCAAAAACGATATCATTGAGGTGAGTCAAAGACACGATCTCACCAAACTTCTTATACTGTTTATCCTTTCCTTTGCCCACACGCATTGTCGCCATCTGAGTCAACGAACCGACAGGCTTGCTCAAACCTTTGCGAGCCATTAATGTCCCTGTCATAAAGGTGGAAGTAACCGCTCCTAACCCGACGCATAAAACACCAAGCTTTCCCTCCGCCGGTTTAACTTTCATTTTTTCACTCATTGTTTCTATTCTCCTTTTTAATGATCCCTTTCAGGAAAAATCAACTATTTATAATAACTCTGTTAACTGTTCAATACTCGTAATGATTGCATCCGGAAGAGAATCATCCGTCTCTTCTTTCCACCCTTCCCCTTTCAACCATATCGTTTTACACCCCGCAGCTTTAGCAGGAACTATATCTTTTGAAAATGAATCTCCCACAACTACCACCTCATGAGGTAACAATTGCAAAGAGCGCATACTATAAAGAAAAATCTCCGGATCGGGTTTTCTGATACCGACTACGGCAGACTCAACAATAACATCGAAAGGACAAAATAAATCAAAATCTTTGAGAATGGCTCATTGCATCCATCAGCAATAAGAGCCGTATAATTACGAACCTCCAATGTATCCGGCAATAAACCATTCTCTATCAGATATTCCATCTGAATATGTATCTTTATCAAAAGTACGTCATGAAACAAATGATGTGGCAAAATCAGCCTTTCTTTCGCTAGTGATCTTTCTCCATGAATATAGGCACACTTGAAGCTCTCCTTATCTATAGGGACGCCTACTTGTTGATAAAAGTGCCACAGCACTTCCGCCCAATGCATCCCATTCGTATCCAATGTGCCGCCATAATCAAAAATGACCCCCTTAATCTCTCTAAACAGTGGATTCATTTCTTTATATTCCCCACTTTCATTAGTAACATGCCAATCACAATCCAGATAATTTCGCGTACTCTGGTAATCAGTCCGGCATACACTCCATATCCACCACTCATGGATAACCCACCCGCAGCAATGGCCAACCCCCCTTCGCGAGCACCCAACTGCATCGGCGAGAAGAAAAAAAGATTGGCAAACAAGGAAGAGAATGCCTGTATCAGGATACAAGCGGCAAAGCTGACATCTGTAGTAAGGATATTCATGATAAAATAGATCTCCAGACATCCCAGTATACGCGTTACGAATTCAATCCCCAGCGAACCGTAAAAAGTTTTCTTATGCTGGCTGTGCAACTCAGCTATCTGACTGTCTATGCGTTCCAGAAGCTCTTTCTTATCCTCCGCAAATCGCGATACTTTAGCCCTTAAGAAGGGGATCTTAGCAGCCAAACGCAATCCTTTGACCGCCATACCGTTTTTATAGCCCTTTATAAAGAAATAGATTGCCAGCAAACAAAATGCACCCACCATAACAAGCATCACACCCACTCCCCACTTTACCGGATAAAGAGCCAAAAAGAAAAAGATGGAAGAAAACCAGAAACAGAAGTGAGCGAAAATATGCATCATCACATAAAGAATCACGCTGGAAGTTGCTTTTGCTGCTCCCAAATAAGGAGTTGTCTCCATAATGCGATACGGTTCACCTCCCATCAAACCGATAGGAGTCGCGTAGTTCAATGCAAAGCCACTGATCGTAAATTTGTAAACCTTCATGAATGGGATACTGCTCTTCTTGTCATTGCATATAATAAGATACCATGCGCAAGCATTCAACGCATACATAACAACCCAGAGAAGCAAGACAGCCGGAAACCAA
>JGI24146J20443_1000643_pt1 | contig 25870 bp, 20 predicted proteins | sample BarGraIncub1131A_FD_20443 | JGI IMG/M metagenome (IMG submission 20443) | reverse complement strand
GCAATAAAAGTATTTAATGAAGTACTTAAACCAATGGGTAAAAGACCTGTAGGAATACGAATTGATAGCGGCGACATTACCTATCTAACTAAGCAAGTTAGAATAATGCTCGATGAAGCTGGCTATGCAGATGTAAAAATTACAGTTTCTAACTCTCTTGACGAATATATTATAAGAGGTGTTTTAGAAAACGGAGCACAAATTGATAACTTTGGAGTTGGTGAGAGACTTATTACTGCAAGATCGGAACCAGTGTTCGGCGGTGTTTATAAACTTGTTGCTGTAGAAAATGATGGAGTTATAGTACCAAAAATTAAAATTAGTGAGAATGCAGAAAAAATAATTAACCCTGCTTTTAAAAAATTATATAGGATTTTTGATAAAACAACAAACAAGGCAATTGCAGATTTGATTACATTACATGATGAGGTAATTGATGAAAGTACATCCCTTGAAATATTTAATCCAATTTATACCTGGAAAAAGAAAAATCTTAAACATTACTATATAAAAGATCTTATGGTTAAACTATTTGAGAATGGTAAGCAAATTTATAAATCTCCGTCTGTTATGGAGATAAAAGCATTCTCAGCTAAGGAAGTTTCCAAATTATGGAGCGAAGTTTTACGGTTTGATAATCCACATGCATATTCTGTAGATCTTTCGCAAAAACTATGGGACTTAAAGCAAAATTTATTAAATCATTATATTCAACCCCCTGAGGAGTAACATATATACAATTGTTAACCAATAGAGGAATTCTAGGAGGACTTATGTCACAACCTTTAAAAATCAAACTTTCAAAAGTTGCTCTTAAAGAGCTCCTTGAGATGATTAAACTTAACAAAACATATGATAGTGTTAGATTTGTATACGTAAATGGTTGTTGCAAAGCTGCAAAGGTTGACATTTACTTAGACAACTTTAAAACCGAAGACATTAAAAACAATATTAATGATTTAAAAATATTGTATGATGAAACTCTTCTAGAAAGTATTAATGAACTAACTATAGACTATAGTGATTCTAGATTTTGGATTAAAACAATACTCGTGAAAAACGGTAATAAACATTGTTCTAGTGAAGGTAGTAAATCCTGCACGGGATGCTCTGGGCATTGTGATTCTCCTAATAATATGTGATTCATTAAAGTGATAAAAAAGTTAACCAAAATTATATGGTTAACTTTTTTATTTTAGGCCAATTAAAATATATAACTAAGAATCATGTAATCAATTCTTAGCAAGCGTCACCTTATACATTTATTAATGGACCATCGGTTTGTGAAAACAAATCCTTTGTTTTCTTATATACAACATTGTCATTAAGCTCTGGAAACCAAATTTTAATCTCACGTTCTGCACTATCATTACTATCAGAGGCATGAACTAAGTTGTAAGTTTTGTCTATTGTAAATTTACCTCTTATGCTGCCGAGTTCTGCTTTTATTGGATCTTTATCTCCATTGATTTTTCTGACTACATCAATAGCTCTGTCACCCATTAAAATCATTGCACACATTTTACCTTCTGTTAGGTAATTTATTAAATCATCAAAAAATCCCTTACCTTCGTGTTCACAGTAATGTTCCTTTGCATTGTCTCTTGTGGCAGTAATTATCTTGAATTCCACAATTTCAAGAGACTTCTCCTCATATTGACACAAAATTCTCCCTATCAATCCCCGCTTAACTCCATCTGGTTTAATTAAAACTAAGGTTCTCTCCATTTAGTTTCACTTCCTCTCTTTATATTAATTTCAATATACAGTAAAATGCATTATATCCTCACATAAATATTATACACAATCCCATAATAACATCCTATAAATATTTATCTTTATATAACATTCTTAATGGTGACATTTTATCTCCATTAAACAAATCATATTCTAAAATATTGTTAATAGTGTAGGGTTTAAAATTCTTTACCTCAACAAACGGACATTTTTCATCATTCTCCTGCCACTTATGTAATTCACATTCGCTAAAGCAGTCTACATCTTCTTCCATGGTTGTTAAAAAAGGACACTGTAACATTCTACCATCCACCCCCATTTTTTTATATCTAAGCATTATCATTACTTTAATAACATTATAAGTCATTTAAGTGATAAGTTAAAGTGTTTTGTAAAATTTTACATATATTTTTATTAAGTCAAGTATATTAGCTCTCACATTGAAAATGCATTATTGTATATGAAATATATCAATGATATAATCATATATAGTAAAGTTTTTTAAGTATGTACTCACTTATTAGTTACCTAGAGTATATTAAGTAACTAAGTATACTGATAAGTCATATATTTCCAATATATATATTTTGGGAAAACGCCAAATATTGTTATTAATTACTAAGAAAACTAGGAGGTATTATGAGCGATAAAATTATGAAAATAAATAATAAAGAATATAGCTGTTCCATAGAGTTAACACTAGATATTATAGGTGGTAAATGGAAACCTATTATTCTTTGGAAATTAGCCCAGAACGGTGTATTAAGATTTAGTGAATTAAAACGCTCCATGTGTGGCATAACACAAAAAATGTTAACTCAGCAGCTTAGAGAATTGGAAGCATATGAAATGGTTAATAGGAAAGTATACGCAGAAGTTCCGCCTAAAGTAGAATACTCTTTAACTAAACAAGGTAAAAGTGTAATGCCTATATTAGACGTAATGTGTAAGTGGGGAACAGATTATTATGAAGGAGTTATTTCTGATAAAAAAGAATAGTGTTATGTTTTAACTTTTAGGACATATTAATAATATACTAAAAGGAGTGATTTTTATGAATATAACAAGTATTTCTTTATCCTATATATTTTTAGCAATTTCCATAGTATCATTTATAGTTTTTTTGTATTACAAATTTCTAGTAATTAACACAGGTGCTAAAAGTAAAAAACGCGATAAAATTATTGGATCCATGAAAGATCCTAAGCATTGGAGAAACAGGAACAATATTATTTCCTTTATTTTTCTAATTTGGGCATTTATATCTGTAATTGTGTTTATTTATTTAAAATTTTTCTACGATTCGGGCTTAACTTCAATTGTATATCTCTTTGTATATTTAGCTCTTATTGTATTAAGTGTTTCATTCTTCATTAAAAATAATAAGCTCGCTGACAATAAATAGTATGACTTAAAAATAGTAATAATTTAAATATTATTACTATTTTTTAAAACTGCAATAAAGCTTTTAATAATCTGAGCTGTGAACCCCCATATCTTATAGTTATTATACTCATAAAAATACTGATCTAAATATCCTTTCCTAAACTTGTAGTCTTTCCCTCCGTTAATTAAATGAAAAGGAAATCCAATTTGGTTCATAGGTCCTATCTCCATTTTATAAAGCAAGGGTTCATTTTCCAAAAAGAATTTTAAAGGAACTTTAAATATATTATGTACTTCTTCCTCGCTTGGTTTTATTTCCCCATATTTTAGAAAACCTACAAAAGCATACAGTATGTTTCCATAAGGGCTTATGTAATAATCCATATCTCCTATGATTTTAATTTGATCTCTTTCTAAATTTAATTCTTCCATTGTTTCTCTTATAGAAGCTTGTTTTGGATTTTCATCTAGTTCCACTCTTCCACCAGGTAGACAAACATCCCCTGGCTGACTTCTTAATTTATGTGCACGCACTTCAAATACAATGGATAGTTCCTCTTCCTCCTCTACTAGTAATATCATAACTGCACTTTCATCAAATTCACCTATTACCTTAGCATTCCTATTATGAAATATTTGTTCTAACTTATTTATCATTCCAATCACTACCTTCCTGTTTTATGGTGCCAGCCACATGGCAAGTGGAAACTTTAAAAAACCATAAACCTATTCTATCATAAAAACATCTCCTTTATACAATGTACCTTGTTCTTAGTATCCTAAAATGATATACTTATTCTGTATTTGTCATTAGATAAATAAAATTTAATTAAAATGGAGAGATGAGAATTGAAAATAAGAAACCGACTTTTATTGTTTACACTAATATTTACTTTAGTCTTTTCTACAACTGTTTTTGCTGCCGTTAATCCACCGGAATTAATTGGTAAAGCTGCTATTTCTGTAGATATAGATACTAATGAGATTATTTACACTAAAAATATTGATAATAAGGTGTACCCAGCAAGCATCACAAAGCTTATTACGGCTTTACTTCTTACTGAAAACAAGAAAATAACAGATAATTTGACTTATACAAAAAATGCAAAAGCTCAACCACCTTACTCATATAACCTAAATATTCATCCTGTAGCAGTTGGAGATACTATGTCTGCTGACAATGTAATGGATGGACTTCTCCTTTATTCAGGTAATGATATTGCATACATGATTGCTGATAACGTTGGTGGTAACCCAACCAATTTTGCTAAAATGATGAATGCCAAAGCTGCGAAATTAGGAATGACACGCTCTCATTTCCTCACGCCTAATGGTTTAGATGATGAAAGTGAGAAGCATTATACGACCGCTTATGATTTAACTCTCTTAGGTCGTGCTGCTTATAAAAATGAGTGGGTAAGAAAATCTATAGGTAAAAAGACAAGTGTAATAAAATCTACTAATGGCCCTGAAGCTACTGTTGAAAATAGAAATAAACTTCTTGGCATAGATGGTAATATAGGTGGTAAAACTGGCTATACATTAAAGGCTGGACGATGCCTAGTGTCTATATATGAACGTAACGGTCGCCATATCATCGGTGTTGTTATGAATTCTGAATATAACCTACCAAAGGATACAGTAGTGTTTGAAGATATGACAAAACTAATTAACTTTAGCTATGCCGCTCAAAAAGAAGTACTAAACAAAAAAGACACTGAATTGAAAACTATTTCTGTACCTTATAAAGTAATTCCATTCATAGGACCAGTAAAAACAGTTACTGTACCGCTCCAAGCAAAAGAAGATGTGGCTATTTATAATAATGATGTCAAATCACAAACTTCATATAAGGTAGACGGTATAAATCCATGGAAACTTAATAAGAACACTTCCGTTGGTACTGTAAATATAAAACAAAGGGATTATGAAAAGAGTTATAAATTATATCCAATGATTTCAAAATCTACGCTTATTAAAGATAATATAATTATCTACGCCGCAGCAGCAATTTTACTGATTGTAGTTATAGCATTAATTGTGTTATTAATTAATAGAATAAATAGGCGTAAAAACCGTAGTAGAAGAATAAGATTTTAAATACATATTTGTTATGAATTTAAAAATTCAGGGGCTATATTAACCTTTTAGTTAATATAGCCCCTTTTCATATTTGCTTAAAATAATATATCTGTAACCTCGTCCATGCCGAATTTTCATGTGGTGAATAGTTATAAATTTTTATAAACTCTTTTTCTCTTTCTAAAGTTAATCCTACCATCTAAACTAACTAATGTTACCCCTACTATTATAACAATGCACCCTAACACCTGCCAAATTGTAACAGCTTCATGTAGTATGAATCCCGCAGCAATAAGACTCATAATAGGTTGTAAATTTATATATGTGGTAATGACTGTTGCTCCAAGGTCTTTTAGGCAATGTACATAAATTACATAACCAATACAAGAACAAAATATTGATAGGAATAATAAATTTAGTACAACCTTTGTAGACGGTATTTGTAGTGTACTAAAAAATATTGAAGGACTTAGAAATAACGATCCCCACATAATTTCATATGTTGTTATAGTTATAACTTTATAATGTCCTTTAAAACTACTACAAACCATGTTATAGATAACCCAAGAAAATACTGCTCCAAGTGCCATAAGATCTCCTATACTCCCTTTTGATAATAAGCTAATACTTTCCTTAGATGCAATTATTATGATAATGCCAACTAAACTTAAAGTGGCACCTAATATTTTTCCATAAGTAAGTTTCTCTTTAAAAATTATCCTTTGGGTAAACAAAGTAAATACAGGTATAGATGCAATTAAAATTGCAACATTGGAGGCAGAGGTGTATGCTACAGAATAGTTTTCAAAAATAAAATATATGGTTACTCCAAAGAGCCCACCCAAGGCAAATTTAATTCTGTCACTTTTTAAAACTTTTTCCTCAGGAAATTTTACTTTTAATATTATATATAAAATTATTGCGGCGAGCATAAATCTGTAAAAGGCCGATAATATGGGACTAACCTCTTCTGATATAACCTTTATGCTTAAGTAGGATAAGCTCCACATAAACATTAAAACAATTGCCATTACATGAGATGTTTTTTTGTTTTTCAATGTATCATTCTCCTTTATGTCATTTTTACTCCACATGAAAATAAATAACAAGTCAATATGCAAATCTTTCTTGACTTGTTATTAACATTGTACTATTAATATTATTATACGCTAAATATTAAGCAAATTTCATGATTTTACAAAATTACGTTAAAATTATATTTTTAGCATCCTATTACAATGTATATTTACTTATTACTTGTAGTTAAAGACTATTCTCTTAAAATATGGTTTTGCAATTTAGTATTGTTTAGATTTCACCTTTAGAGTATTATAGTGTAGTATTCGGATATTTACTGTTACTTCTGATAATATCCACTTAATTAAATTTCATTTTATTAAAAATATGTATAACCCATGCATGGAGGTGCTAATTTGAAAAAAGAATTTTCTCTAAGTAACGAAAAAGTAATGATAAATTTTACAGCAAAATATTGTAATAGTCACGTGCAATTATTAGAAAGTGTCGGTTTCAGAAGAGTTTTTACCGCTTATATTAAGAAAATAGAAAAGAAAAAATCAAATATATATAAATATCTTATTCAAAATGCACACACAGACAATGAGGAACTAGATGTTTTCATTATACATTTGTTTAAACTCCTATCAGTACTAAATTTAAATGAGATTATAAATTTAAATACAAAATATAGCTCCCTTATAGATAAAAAAGGTAACTTTATTGATTTCATAGAAGATTTTTATGGGTTTTGGCGAAAGCTTGAAAGATACACAGTAATTCACAACAACAAAATCAATGAGGGTTTAGAGAAAACAAGCTTTGTTGAAGCTAACAATAATTTTTCAATGCTTATACTTAATTTATACAGAAAAATCGAAGAAAATGTGGTTGGCTACAAACCTAAAGTTTACAGGCAACTTCCTGCAGGTGGCAATGCGGGTATAATTGTGAATACTGTAAATTGGCCATTTCCTTCTGGATATGAATTATTGAAACGCGTTCCCTTTATTGATTCAATAATACTAGATCTACCTTATATAAGCTACCCTAAAAAGAATACTCGCGATGGAATTTTTGATGAATGTTTTGAAAATCCATTAAAAAATTGTACCATTACCTCAGACCATTGGTTTTGTTATCCAGCAAAAGTAGGTACTTTACTAGCATTCATTTATGTTCACAGAGATTTTATGGCTCATGCAATAACTCTATGTAACTTATTTGAAATGGCAAGTGAAAAAGAATACAGGGATATTAAACCTGATATAGTTTTCGTTTTTGGTGCTAAAGATTCATATTCTAAAGGCAAAACAGTATTTTATGACGATATAGAGAATAATATTATGCTTGGATATATTAGTCATGGAGACGAAATTGATTACTTCGGGTATGTAAAAAAAATGACCTTGACTCTTCATAACCTAATAATGATTAAACGAGGTTCACTGCCAATCCATGGTGCCATGGTAAACATAATTATGAATAATGGCAACAGCGCAAATGTTATTATTATGGGTGATAGCGGTGCCGGTAAGTCTGAGTCCTTGGAAGCTTTTAGAAGTTTAAGTGAAGATTATATTAGTGACATGACCATAGTCTTTGATGACATGGGTTACCTAACTCTAAAGGAAGGCTCAAAACCATTAGCCTTTGGAACTGAAATTGGTGCTTTTGTAAGACTCGATGATTTAGATGCTGGTTATGCTTTTAAAGAAATTGATAGAAGTATATTTATGAATCCTGATAAAATTAATGCAAGACTTGTTATGCCAGTGGCAAGTTATAAAGATATTATTAAGGGATACCCTATAGATTTATTCCTTTACGCAAACAATTATGAAGAAGTAAAAGATGGAATGGAAGAAATTAATTTCTTTACAAATCCAACTGATGCCATTGATGTTTGCAAAAGAGGGGCTAGAATGACTAAGGGTACTACAACTGAATTGGGCCTTGTAACATCTTATTTTGCAAACCCTTTTGGGCCTGTTCAAAAGCAAGAACTTGTAGATGTACTTTTAGATAGCTATTTTGAAGAATTCTTTAGAACAGGAGTAAAAGTTGGCCAAATTAGAACTTCGCTTGGAATCGTTGGACAAGAAAAAGACGGTCCTAGAAAAGCAGCTAAAAAATTATTTGAATTGATTATAAAATAAGAACAAAATACTCCTTTTTCATAAATTTATGAAAAGGGAGTATTTTGTTATGTTACACTCTAGCTTCTAGCTTTTATAAAACCCACTTACCATATCAAAATTATTTTTAAGTCTTTGACCATTATTTAACTGAAGTACTCTATCCGTATTTTTAATTATATAGTTTTCAAGCTTATCCATGTATATATTCCCGTCTATTTCATTTTGAGTAACCATGGTTAATCCTTTTTCCCAACTAGCTGTTAAATCTGGATTTAACAGAGTTGGTATAGAATTTTTCACTACATCATATATAATTTCTCCAAGCAGCGTAGGCATAACTACCTGTGTTTTATTATTAGATTTAATGTACTCTATCTTTTCCAGCTTTGTTAAAATTCCTGAACGAGTAGCACTTGTACCAATTCCAGAGCCTTTTATATGCTCTCTAAGTTCTTCATCTTCGATTAGTTTTCCAGCATTCTCCATAGCTATAATGATTGAACCTGTAGTAAATCTTTTAGGAGGAGAAGTTTTACCTTCTTTTACTATTAAGTCTTCTAGTTTTACACCTTGACCTTTTTTTAATGTGCTCAAAAATTTCATATTTGTACTTTCACGCTCATTGCTATCCCTATCCGGTTTTAAAACCTCTAAATAGCCAAGTTCAATGCATACCTTATCTGAAGTAAAAAATCTTTCTTTTTGAATCTTTGTTATAACCGATACCTTACTATAGATAGCGGGTGGATAGAATATTGCTAAAAACCGTCGCAGCACTAAATTATATATCTTCTTTTGCAAGTCATTTAATGACGAATAGTTCTGAAGCCCTTCTCCTGTTGGAATAATAGCATAATGATCCGTTATTTTACTATCATCAACATATTTTGTTTTAGCTAAATTAGCATACCATTTTTTTTCTAAAATATGCTCAGCTATATTTTTTATTTCTGTATTGCCATTTAAATTTGTTAATTTATTTATATTCATATTTATTTCTTTTGCCACTGCTGTAGACAATACCCTAGCATCCGTTCTTGGATATGTAAGCATTTTTTTTTCATATAATGCCTGAATATGACTAAGCGTTTGCTCTGGGTTTATTTTGAATTTTTTAGAACACTCATTTTGTATTTCTGCTAAATTGAAAAGTAGAGGAGCATTCTTATTCTCTTTCTTCTTAGTGATGCTCTCAATGTACGCTTTACCATTAGAATACTCTTTACTATCAATACTAGCATCTCTAAGTTCTTCTACTAGCTGTTCTGCCGTTTCCTTAGTAATAAACCCACCCTCATTATAAAGCAAAGGTGAGTCAAAATACTTAGAACCTTCTACCGCTTTCCATTCTCCTTCATAACTACAATCCTTATCTACACTAAAGTTCCCGATAATCTTATAAAAAGGAGTAACTACAAACTCCCGAACTTCTCGCTCCCTTTGAACTACCATTCCAAGCACACAAGACATTACTCGTCCCACAGCTATAACTATATAATTTTTACCAAGATAATTGCTTACAGTTTTACCATAGACTAAACTTAAAAGCCTTGAGAAATTAATCCCCATTAGATAATCTTCTTTTGCTCTTAAATAAGCTGCCTCCGATAAATTATCATATGCGCTTAAATCCTTTGCTTCTTTAACTCCGCGAATGATCTCTGCTTCAGTTTGTGAATCTATCCACACTCTTCGCTTTTGCTTATCAGGACTCCCTGCCATTTCGTCTACAAGTCTATATATATATTCCCCTTCTCTTCCAGAATCCGTACAAACATAAATTCTATCAATATCCTCACGTATTAATTGGCTTTTAACTATATTAAATTGTTTTTTAACCCCATCAATAACTTCATATTTATATAATTTAGGCAAAAATGGCAAAGTTTCCAAAGACCATTTTTTAAGTTTTGTATCATATTTATCAGGGTAACTCATAGTAACAAGGTGTCCCACACACCATGTTACTACGGCTTTGTCGGACTCTATATATCCATCAAACTTCCTACCATTTATTTTTAAGGCCTTGGCAAATTCCGCAGCAACACTTGGTTTCTCTGTAATAAATAATGCCTTACTGATAATTACCACTCCTCTAATAATTGCTTTAAGCACTCTATTATACCATTTTTGATTCACCTATTCAAAAAATTAAAATATCATTAAAGTTCTTTTAGATACTTCTTTAAGTCTGGACCTAATGTTTTTGTAAACTTACCCTTATCCAATTTGAAGTATTGTGCTTTAGATGATAAATCAATTATTAACTCTACTAAAGTTGCATGGCAGGTAAGTACAAAAATTTGATGTGTTTTTGAAAGCTTTACTAAGGCCTTAATTGTATTTTTTGTATGTGCAATATCAAAGTTAACAAAAGAATCGTCCAAAATAACTGGCAGACTTGGCTTAATTTCCTTTATTCTACTTATGCGAACTGCCAAAAATAATTGTTCTTTTGTACCCCTACTAAGCTCTCTTGAACTCTCTTTAATACTCTCATCTCGAAGCTTTGTTTTAAAGTCTCCCTGCATTAAATCATCTTGGGGAATAATATTTTTATATTCCCCTGTGGTTATTTCACTTAGAATATCACTAGCTCCTTTTAATAAATTATCCTTTTTATTTAATAAAAACCTTTCTCTAATTTTCTCAAGAAACAAGGCTGCAGTATTATAAATAGCATATTTCTCCGCAAGTGGTCTTAGCTGGGTTCTTGCTTCTCTAATTCCTTTCTCATATTGCAGTAACATCTCATCAGAATTTAAGGCTCTTAGCTTATCTTTTAAAGTTTGTTTTTCATTCTTTAGAATATCCAATTGCACTACTATTTCCTTATTTGTTGATATTAGAACCTCATAATCATAATTGAGATCACTAAAGCCTATATACCCATCATATAAATTTTCAAGGATTTGTAATAACTTTGTGTTTTCATCTTTAATTTCTTCACTTCCATCATCACTTTTAAAATTTTCATCATCAAAGTGTTCAAAATCTTTTTCTGCATCATATAATATTTTTTTTACACGTTGGGTTTTCACCCCTTGCAATAACCTTTCCTGAATACTGTTCAATTTTATCTTCTCATTCGTATATTTTATATACTTCTCTCCCTGATTTATATACCTATCTATATTTAAAACCATATCTTCGGACTGATTATCATTAACAAATTCTAATATTTCTTGTTCTATCATTTTCAACTTTGAAAAACTTCTATTAGCTTTTTCCCAAAGCATCAAGTGCTTATATAAAACTTCTATTTTTAGTAAAATATCATTGCAAATTTTTCCAATATTATCTGAATTAACACCCTCTAAATCACTAGTATTAAAACCATTGAATTTGTATAGCAGCTTATTAATACGAAGCAAATATTCGTAAAGCGCATTAAATTGATTATTCATCTTTTTCTTTAATAAATAGAAATCAGATAATTCATCCTTTAAATATGCAGTGATTTTAAAATAATCCTTAATTCCCTCTTCAGAAACTCTCCCATCAAGCTTTAGGATATCCCTATACTCGTCCATTATGTTGCACAATTGTCTTAGGTTTTCTTCTAAGCCTTTTAATCCCTCGATATTTTTACTAAAATTAACTTCGATATTATCAAGTTGTTCCTTGATTTTATCATTTGTGTTTATTATTAATTTGCTACTTGAGTAATTTATAGATAAATAAAGGACTGTCCCTACTGCTCCAATTATTATTATCGAAGATCCTAATAATTTATCTATAAAAAACAATACTAATCCTATAATTACAAAAGACAAGGTAAAATAAATGTATTTTTTCATATAAACTGAAGAATCATATGGTAATATTTGATTTTCTAAGATTTCCTTTTGAATTCTAGCGTCTGCTATTTCTTTTTCACATGCTATTTTTTCTATTTCTACTTTTTTTAATTTTTTAATGCTATCAGTTAAAATTGTTTGTTGGACCTCATCACAATTAACTTCTGAAACATCTTTAAAACTAACCCAGTTATCGTTAGCTTTTTTTATTTTATTCATTAGTAATCCTGTTTTTTCATAACACTCATTTTTAGAAAGCAAGAAATTTTTACCCATTTCTTTAATGCCTGATATTTCTTTATAAAAACCAACAATTTCCATTTTATTACATAAAAGCAAATTTTCAATAAGTTTATCCTCAGGCGATTCCCTTCTAAATTCATAGTTATCATTATTATATTGATTTAGTTCTTTAATATACTGATTCCTTAAAGCCATGGCTTTTTCTATGTTGTATTCCTTTATATCTTTGGCTTTAAAAAAATATGTTTTAAGTTCAACCTCAAGATTTTTTCTGCTTTCGTTTAGCTCGTAATTATGCTTTAAAACCTCTAATTTAATTATATTATTATTACTAATTTCTAACTGCTTCTCCTTTGAAATTATAATATCCTCAAGTTGAGACAAGCTATTTTTCTTTTGCACGAAGCTATCCAATAGTAATAAAGATTGTCTTCTTCCATCTACACCTTTTTTAATGTTCTCCGAAAATGGCTTAAACATTTTAGTAGATGGATTTCCACGAGTTCCACCAATTACACTTGCTTTGCCCCTTAATTCCTTAGCTAACTCTGGTATTTTTACAATGTGCTTAAACCCTGCACCAAGTAGCATAGACTGTAGATTACTGTCTTCCTTATCGGGACTCTTATTGAGCTCATCAAGACTTATGGTAAATAATTCTCTATAGGTTGCCTTATCTATATTATATAACCCTTTATTAATATTCTTGTCATTATTATCTGTAGTATTTTTATAAATTATCTCCGGATTACTAAATCCTTTTAGAAGTACATTTACCTGCACGAAATCCTCTAATTGCAAATCACATCTAACATCATACTGGAATTTAGGAGGTGATAAATTGCTACCTTTAGAAAACCCAAAGGGAATATTTCTAAGTACATGCATTAAACTAGTTTTTCCAGACCTATTTGCTCCACCTATAACTATTATGCCGTCCTCTAATTCTTCCAATTTTTCACCTTGGAACACTCCGAAGTCCCTAATATCTAGTTGCGTTATTTTCAATCTCTCACCACCCCCTATGTAATTTCTAAAACTTCAGCTAATTTTTCAATAAGCAATTCTCTAGCTTGCAATATAATATCCTTTATAATTTCATCATTAAAATCAAATTTATCCTCGTCTACATTTTCCGTATATATTTGCTTCTTCCAAATAGATCCCCAATTTTTCACAAGTTGGCTTTTATATTCAATATCCGAGGTATACAAGCTAATCACTTCTTCTAAATCCTCAAAAATGGAGTTTTGCATTTTAAGATTTTCAAAATCTTGCATAAGTGGAGTCGTCCTAAATATTATGGAATCTATCCACAGAAAATATTTTTGAGGGCTAAGTTCTTCATTTATACTTTCTATGAACTGCTTATAATCCTCATCATTCATTCGAGTTATATCATAATGCATATCTGTTTTCCCTTTTATTATTAATTTAATTATATAACCTTTAAATTCCTCCTCTATATCATGATTTAAGTAAACCATTTTATCTGGAATTTCAGGAGGATTGTGTGTTAGGGTACTTATTGACTCTAATATTTCCTGTGTTAAATCACTGTAATTATCAACCTTATTGCCATTACCTATTATTATTTCTATCCTTTTATATATGACTGTTGCTATAGGTAAGAATTCCATTTTGACAATATCCTTCTTGCACGCAGTAATTAAAAAAACTCCTCCTACTCCCTGCTCTCCCATATCACGTCCTTGAGGAATTCCTGGAAAAGCTATAACAGGTTTCGTAGCATTTAAAGTATTTCGTTTATGGATATGCCCCAGTGCCCAATAATCTATATTTTGAACCATGGTAAGCTCTTCTAAAGTGCAAGGAACATAATTTTCATTATCCTTTTCTAAGGCAGTATGTAGCATTGCAATATTAAAGACATCATTATTAATTTTATAGTTTTCATAAGTTTTTTCTTTTTCATTCCTTCTCTTATAAGATTTCCCGATAATTTTTGCAATAACCTCCCCTTCTTTGCATACCTCAAAAACATCTACTTTATTAGGACTTAATATATGAACATTTGGGGGCATAGTAAACAATTCCTGCGAATTATTTATAGCATCATGATTTCCGTAAATAACATATACACCTATATTTTTTTTATTTAATTTTTCGCACTCTGTTATAAAAAACCTATTTCCTCTTACGGACCTTAAATAGCTATCATAAACGTCTCCACATATCAAAACAAAATCCACCTTATATAAAATGGCTTTGTAGCATATTCGCTTAAATCCATCATAGACAGCGCTTTTACACAAGTCTTGTATTACCTGCTTCGGTTTCCCATTTATATTGAGAAAAGATCCTAAATGCAAGTCTGCAGCATGAATAAATCGAAATGTTCCACTCATTGCTTTTCACCCCCCAGTATAGATTTTACCATAAAAACCAAAAGTATATATTACTACATCCTATTATGATTTTCACTAGTTGTTTTTTTCTGATTTTACATAGTATAATAAATTAAAAAGAGCATACAATAATGTTAGTAGATGATTTAAAATGGTTGAGCCTAGAGTGCTCGTAGGCTGGAAATAGCTTTAGAGTATTCGGCCAAAGGTGTATACGAGATCTGCTAAGGTTTTTTATATGCCGGAGGGAAGATTATTATGGGTTCTTAACAGCTGTATATGTGCCTAACTGTATATATATGGTTCTCCCGAATGTATAATATTCGAGCTAAGATGATATAGGTTGCCGCAGGTTTTATCAACATATTACTAGGGGTTTTTCTTAGTCGAAAGATTATTTTTAGCTCCCAAGGTGTTCTATATTGTCGAGCAAAGATGTATATATGTGCTGTAATGCTTGTATGTGGTCGAAAGATTTCATATGGGTGTGTAGGTATGTATATGGGTTGTAGCGAAGATTGTTTTGAGTTGTCAAAATATTCCCTAGGGTTAAAAGGCAAGTTATTAGGTACATGAAAACAAATAACAAATCAAAAGACTAGCATGCTGACTTGTTACTTGTTTACTTGTTCTTGATATAACTTGCCTTTTTTATATTAAATTATAAGGTTATGTAGGACCATTTTTAAAAATTAAGTTGTTCAAAATGTACATACCATTTAGAATATGCATTTCCATCTCCATCTCTGTAGGTTCCCTTTTTATCTCTAACCATAACTGTTGCTCTTTTATTTATTTTGTAAATCAACCCACTGTATTTTTTGCCCTCATTCACAAAGCTAACCTTTTGTCCTATTTTAAACCCATAATCCTGTGATATTATTTCCTTTTGACTTGGCAATTGATGAAACACTTCTGTGTGAGCAAACATGCCATTAACCATAGTTTTAAATCTAAGTTTACTACAACTAGATTCTTTATAAAGATGTAGTTCAATTAAATGGCATAATTCATGCTCAAATACTATCTGGAATGCCTCTAAGGAATCCTTTGTATTTATACCGGATACAATTTTGTCTCTTTCAACTTTATAATACTGAAAAAAGAATTTTATACCTATCCTAATTTCATAAGCTTCTTCTGCTTGTTGTAACTGTTTTAATTTTTTACTATATATAGTTTTTCCCGCGGAAGATGTCATCCTAGTGGATAAGGAAAAAGTCAATTTTCCCTTAAAGTTTCTACTAAAGTACTCATTAAAAAATTCCTCATCATACAAATTAAATAAAATTCTCAGATCATCATTTGACATACATTGTATATTTCCTGTTTCCACATTTTTAGATTTAACAATAAATTTATTTCTTATCGTGTCCCTTTTTTTAATTATGTCTGACACACTATATTTTAACTCCTTTATGCTTTCAGTTATCATAATTATTCTACTTCCTTCTAACATGTCGTTAAAAAAGTTCAGCTAATTTTAAACAGTTTTTAGAATAGCAGTATCAATTATATAATTAAGTGTGTCTTTAGATCCTTTTGAGCCCACCCTTAAGCCATCAATTAATTCCTTTTGAATTTTAGCTACATTAATATTTTGCAACTGAAATTTCTCTTCGATCTCATTGATTTTCTTTTCTATATTTTCTTTATGAAAAGATAGTGCTACATCTTTTTTTATAGATAATTTTAAAACTAAAAATAGACTTAGATACTCTTTTTTATTTAAATTCAACTCTAAATTACTTTGACTTAATTTTTCATTTAAAAACTCTAGTGATTTATTTAATTGAATAGTGTACATTTTGGTATCTTCACTACCTATGATGAATGCCAATATTGCTTTTATAGTGTATTTTATATTACTTTCTAAGCTATCGGATGCATTAATACCAAAAGCACCACTAGCAAATTGATTGGATGCTAACACTCTCAATAACTCTCTTCTTTTTAGCTTATCATATTTATCGTGATCTTCTTTTAGGCTTGATACATCTTTATAATAAAATGCTGATGATTCAGAGTCCTCATCTAATTTTTCATAGGAAATTTCTAATCTTTTCGTGGTTTTGACAGGTAATATTTCCCTTATTCTTATTCCAAGTATCGGGTCTTCCCTCTCTTCATAAAGAATAAATGCAGTTTCTTTGCAAATTATTCCAACCTTTTTAGAAATTTCAATAATTTTATTATTCATTGCTGTTTGAAGTTCACCTCGTTCATATTTAACTCTATGTTGAAGAGATGTTATACGTTTTTTATACCATACTTTTTCGATTAAATTTACATTTTCTTCAAGTTCAAGGTCATTTAACGGAATTATTCTCTGAATTCTATTTTTACCAACTTTTCCTTTTAATACTACGACTCCGCCCACTTCCCCGTTAATTTTTGCAAAAATTGAAAATGGTTCCTTATCATACATGTATTCAATAGTTCTTGGAAATGTTGTTTCCACTTTCATTTTACCCCAATCAATTTCAATATCAGTAACTTGAGGGTTTTTAATTCTATTAAATTGTTTAAGCACTATATCTTCAATTCTCTCATCCGGATTAATAACTTCCGCAGCGCCATAGCTAATACGAGCTAATTTATTTATGAAATAGCTGTTTACTGAAGTATCTATTCCGAAAGGAAATATTCTACTTTCCTTAATATTTTCCACCACAAAATCTAATATTTCTTTTTCATTTTCAACTAAATCATCTGTAAATAAGAATATTACATTTTCCTCTTTTTCACTTTTCCCAAGCAGCGCATATTTTATTGCATCAAAAATAACTGCATTTTTTTCTGCTTTAAGTTCTTTAATCCACTTGCTAGCTTTCTCTAAATTCTCTTCATTAAAATCAACCTTTGTCTCTTTAGAGAAGTAATTAAGTTTATCTCCAAAAGCCGCAATATTAAAGGTATCTCCTATTGTTAAATTCCTAAGACAAAGCTGAAGTGCATTTTTACCCTCAATTAGCTTATCTCCAATCATTGATTGTGATATATCTATAAGGAATATATAATTTGATCCTGATACATCCTTATCTATTTCAAGTTCTGGAATAAATCTTAAATATAAGATTCCCTTATCTTCTCTTGGATAATCATATATCATTCCTGTAGTTTCTAGCTTTTCTTTCTCTTCCAGTATGATTTCTAGATCCGTATTCATTTTTTGGTTTTCCCCATCTAAAGTTACTTTATATAAATTATTTTCTTCATATTCAATCTTTAGTTTATGAGAAGAACATTTAAATTCTAATTTTGTTAAGGATTCAACTAATAACCTCAAAGTGAATTTATAATCATAATTTTTATCCGTACTACCATATTCCCCTGTTATTACTTCCTCGTTCGCAGAAAGGTTTATCGGAGTTATTATTGTTGGAATAACCAATTTTAAGTTTCTATTTTCATAACTAAGTTCTTCTATATAAGATACTTTAATTTTTACAACTTCGTTAGAAATTATTTTACCGATACCTATTCTAATTATATTATCTTTAAATTCTTCAAGAAGAAAGGTGTTATTAACTTTATCCTTGGAATTCTCATATATTTTATTAGCATCTTCCTTATTTTGTATTAGTCCTTTTATAGTTCTCCCACCAAGCACTGCTTCAAAACCAGATATAACTGCTCCATCTGGAATTGGGAAAGTATAAATTGCTTCTACATCATTTGATCCTTTGTTCTCATATACATGATCAATCGTATACTCTGCGAATTCCCCACAAAGATTACCCCTTATATTAACTTCTTTTAAAATAATGTTGTTTTTTATTTCTTTTTTATGTTTTGTGCCATTAGTTGACATCTTATCCCTCCTGATTTATTGCAAAAACTTTACAGAACCCTTAAAATATTATACACATATTTTATCATTAATATCATAATTAGTCTTTGATTTTTTTGTAACAATTTTATTTTAACCTATATTTCCTCTAATTCTTTAAACCTGTATAAAATTCTATTAATTTATCACCTTAAATATTCTAATATTAACTGCTTGATATTTTTTTTTATGTACCTTATAATACTTAGTGACTGCTATGAATTATGCTATTAACTTAAGTCCTATTGAAAGGGGAATTTCACATATGAAAAATTGTATAGTCGCACAATCAGGAGGCCCAACTTCTGTTATAAATGCTAGTGTTTTGGGGGTTCTTGACGCGAATATTAACTCCCACTATTACGATATTGTTTATGCTGGTATAAATGGAATACACGGTATTTTAAACAAACATATTGTAAACCTAACCAGCATTGCTTATGAGGATATTAAAGGATTAAAATATACTCCCTCCTCAGGTCTTGGTTCTTGTCGGTATAAGTTAAAATCGCACAAAAAAAATAATGAAGAATATATAAAGCTCTTCGAAATATTAGAAGAATATGAAATTAAAACCTTCTTCTATATCGGAGGTAATGATTCACAAGATACAGTACATAAACTTAGTGTTTACGCAAATGAGCACAATAAGGATGTAAAATTTATTGGCATTCCTAAAACTATTGATAACGATCTACCAATTATGGATCATACCCCCGGATTTGGGAGTGCAGCTAAACTGATTGCTACTCAAGTTCTCGAAAACTTTCTAGATGCTAGTGTATATCCCACAAGTGGAGTATTCATCCTTGAAACAATGGGACGTGATACTGGCTGGCTAGCTGCTAGTGCTTGTATTGCAACAATTAATGGTAAACCAGCTGCTGATTTCATATATTTACCAGAAGTAGCTTTTGATACTGATAAATTTTTAAAGGATGTAAGTAAAAAACTTACTGAAAAAAGTCATGTTTTCGTAGTAATATCTGAGGGCATTAGAACAAAAGAAGGTCTATTTTTAGGAGAAACTTCCGATGTATACCTTGATAAATTTGGGCATGTACAGTTAGGTGGTATTTGTGCTTACCTTAAAAACTTAATTTTAACTACTAATACGGCAGAAAAAGTAAGAGTTTTAGAATTATCTACAATTCAGCGTTGTTCAATGCACTGTGCATCTCAAACAGATATTGATGAAGCTTATGACGTAGGTAAAGCCGCTGCTCTTTATTCTATTGATGGAATAAGCGGAAATATGATAGGTATAAGACGACTTTCAAATTCCCCTTATACCTCTGAAACTTTTGCACTTGAGGCTGTAGAGGTTGCAAATAAGATTAAATACTTCCCTAAGGAATGGATAAACAAAGAAGGTAATAATGTCACCATCGAAGCCTACAACTACACCTTACCGTTAATAATGGGTGAGCCAGAAGTATTAATAGAAAATGGGCTTCCAAAATACACATTTTTAGACGAAGCCTTAAATTATAAATAAGGAACCGCAAATTTGGTGAAATTGAGTTTTCACTTTTGATTACTTTTCATATTCTATTGCTACATTTATTTTTTCTAGGACCATTTAAGGCTACATTCATCTAATAGTATTTTTTATTAAATGAATGTAGCCTTATTGTATTTGTAGTTATTTTGTAATATTATTTCTGTCTTCCATTTGAGGCGGTTCTTCCATCCATTTGTGTTTAATCATTATTTTTGATCCCTTTTTTGAATACTCAAATATATTCTTTGAAATAAGTCCAAGTTTAAGAGGTAAATCACCTCTCATACTAAAGGATGTACCTAATGCTGTGAAGCCTAATGCTGTGGTAGCTATTACACTGGTTAGATACATCATAAGTTTTTCAGAAAAAGGTGGCGAAGTAGAATCTGTAACTTTACCAACCCATGTACTTGGAGTCTGAATATCACTTTGTGATAACACATCACTTAATTCAGAAACAATCTTTTTTGCTAATTCTTTACCTTCTATTAAGTATTTTTTAACTTCATCTTTTGAAACTTGTGCAAATCCCGTCAACAAATGCATTACCCAAATATTTGCTTCTATAGCTTCATTAATATAACCAACTTCAATCGTATTTAATGAGCGTTTATCAGAAAGAGGATTAAATCCATTCATGTAATTGTCATCTTCAATAAATTCTACTTGCTTTGGCATAGTTACATATGGTGACCTTGCGAGCACTCCTTTTCCTAATAGATAGTTTGTAGTGATCATATAATATTTATTAGAAATAACGTAGTTTAGCTTAAATACATCATTAACTTCTTTCATATATGACGTAGTTGTGTATATAGCACTACGTCCAAGACTTAATTTCATCGCTTCTCGAAGAGAGACTATATGAAAAAAATCATCATATAGTGTAGAGGCTTCTTTCATCTCATCATGTTCATTAAATCCTATTGGAATAACTGCTCCTTCATTATTAAATATGTCCACAATTTTATTTTTAACATTTTGTATTTCGGTAATATAAGAATTCAATATGTTTTGAGCCTCTTTATCTATAGTTTTAATTTTAAAAAAATCATACGCTATTACCCTTGATGATGTTAATATATAAGTCATCCATAATGTACCAATCTCAGATGAAGTTAACTGTATTTTTGCTTCAGTTGTCATTTGATCCCTTCTTTCTATTAAAGCTTAAAATATGGTAATAACAGGAATATCAATATAGTTTTTATGAATACCGCTGTGCCTCCTTGATTTTATTCTAAAATTCCAACCCATATATATTAATTTAACCCATTTAAAAATAATTTATTCTTATATATTTTTTTGTATACTGTAGGCCTTCTTTTGGGAGTGCGGAGGACGTACTTGAAAACTCAGAGCTTCTACTTAAGCTCACAGGAATAGATATAAATATTTGTTCTTGCTGCGGTAAGGGTAAAATGATTCCAAAAGAGAAGTTAAATCTCCAAAATTATTCTCCACCAGGAGAAATTTTAAATAAATGTAAAAGCTCTACGATAAATTTACGTAGAGCTTTTTATTATAACCATTCTAAGATACTGGATTCTCATTACCGTATCTAAAATATATAAGTGAATTTAAAAATCTTTGATATTTACTGATTTCAGAACTAACTTCACGTCCTCTAAATACTACTATTGAAATAACTTCCCATAAAAATACCCATCCACCTATATTAAATCCTTGTTGCACCGTTCCGAGTATTATGTTATCACCAACTGTTGTACTTAAAAAAACGGACACAGCCAGTAAACTAAGGGATGATAATAAATATTTAAACAACCTACGATAATTTTCCTTTAGTGTTTTTATTTCTTGATGCAAATAAAATGAGTAATAGGTTTTAATACCTGCAATTAATAATTCTTCTCTACTTATATCTTTTCCTTCTTTAGGTAAGTAGAAACATATATCTACCCCATGTTTAGCTGGAATTTCTTCAAAACAGTTTTCAAGGAAAATCGCTAAATCAGGATCCATGTCTCTTTTTCTAAAAGGAGCACGATCCCATTCATTAAATATATCAGTATACTTATCTATAGCAACTTGAATAACGTAATTTCCCGTAGTAGTGTTTTTCTCATATATTTTTTGAAGATAATCACTTTTCTTAGCTTTCATGGTTTTTTCCTTCCATTTAGTATTCATTGTCTGCAATACATTTTGCATTTTATCAACCCTTCATAACCAATTCAGTTATGTCTTATTATACAACTCTTATTGCAAATATCCAAACAGAGCCATTCAGGTTAGTCTAGCTGTTAATGAATCTATTCAAGTTATCCTCTAGTTTACGTTAAAGTCCTTATGTTTAGACCGTTACTTTCAAATATTTTACATAATTCCACTATTAGCTTAACATGCCTATATACCAATTTAAAATCTTATCTCCCCAAATTATTATTAAGAGTGCTGCCATTATAATAGATGGACCAAATGGCATTTCTGATCTACCATTTTTCTTCTTAACTCTTAACAAATAAACGCCAATAATTCCACCAATTATAAAGGAAAAAAATAACATCGCAATCGTTAATTTAAAACCTAAGAACAGACCACAAAGTCCGCAAATCTCTGCATCTCCCCAACCCATGCCCTCTGTCCCAAGAATAAGCTTTGATAATAAAATAATAAAAATTATGATCCCTGCACCTAGTATCCCACCATAAATGTAGGTAACTACAGGTTGCCCCTTGTAAAAATCCACTCCAAGAAAAACAACACCAATAGCTATTGTAATCCATGTGGTCATGGTATATACTTCCATAGTATCATAATCAATCATAGCTATAACAATTAAAAAAGGTATAAGTATTAAATACCTTGCAAGATTAATGCTGACCCCATATTGAAAATAAGTTAGCAAAAAAAGTATAGCTGTTCCAAATTCTATAAGTGCATATCTGATAGATATTCTCTCGTCGCAATTTCTGCATTTACCTTTCAAAATAACCCAACTGAGTACTGGTATAAGATCATAATATTTTATATTATTTCCACAGGAGGTGCAGTGTGATGGTGGATATGATATACTTTCCCCTCTTGGAATTCTATATATACACACATTTAAAAAACTTCCTATTAATAACCCTAAGATAAAAATATATATTGCAAAAATACTTTCCATTGGTGTAGCCCCCCCCTTAGATTTCCTATTTAAATATAATAAAGCTATTTTTATATATTAATCTGTTTAATATAAATCCTTAACCCTATTGTATTTATTTCCATTATTACTTTAACATATATAAACAAAAAAATATATGTTTAATAATTTAATGTCCAAAGTTATAAAAACTTTGGACATTAAATAAGAATAAAAACAAAATTAGTTAATTTCCATATGTAGTAGCAGGTGTAGGATACAACTGAGCGCCACCAACTGAAACTTCAACAGTGTCATTATCTGCGATTTTAACAGAAAACTGTCCATTAGTAACCGCCTTGACAACTGGTGTGACTTGAATATATGCTGTTATTTCATTACCTAAAGCACTTGCAGTAGCGTAAGTTGCTTTTGTTATGTCCTCTTTAGCAATAAGTGCATATGTAGCATCAGCAATAACCTTTGCACTTGCAATGTCAGCCTTTATCTTAGCATCTTTTTGTATCCCACTAAATTTAGGCACCGCAATCGCCGCTAAAATCCCAATAATTGAAATTACGATTATAAGCTCAATCAGGGTAAATCCTTTTTTCTTGATATTCTTCATACTTTTTTTAGGTAAAATTTTCTTGTAAATACTTGCCATAAAAATACTCCTCCTCGTAGTTAATTAGATTTTAATATCTAATTATTGCCAAGAAAGAGCTCTTTATATTCAATTTAATTTTTTTATTCTACGATTAGCTTTATAAACTCAAATTTATTATAATCAAACAATCCTCTAGCAGTAATTTTAACTGCAGGTATTACAGGAAGTGCCATAAAAGATAAACTTATAAATGGATCATATTCAGCCCTCACCCCAAAACCTCTGGCTATTCTACTAAGCCTCTTTAGCTGCTCTGCCACCATATATGGGGCCTCAAAAGTCATTATTCCTCCAATTGGCAAGTTTAACTGAGCAATAACCTTCCCTCCTGACACCATAACTATACCTCCGCCAATAGAAATAAGAGTATTAACTGCCACCTCCATGTCCTTATCGTTATCTCCAACTACAATCACATTGTGAGAATCATGTGCTATTGTTTGTGCTATTGTGCAATTCTTTAAACCTAATCCTTCTATAAATCCTACAAAATGCCTACCTGTATTATGATGCCTTTCAAATACAGCTATTTTTAATATATCTTTATCAATCGGTTTCTTTATATAGCCAAGTTCATTTTCAATTTTTCTCTGAACCAATTTGGTTTCTAATGAATTTGGAATTAATTTTATAACATTTACTACAAGAGTTTTGCTTTCAATTTCAGTAAGAGATTTAGTTTTAATTTTAAAAATTTCACTATTTATGAAATCCATATGCATAGAAGATTTTATATTTAATTTAACATTTGTTTTACCTTGTAATTCCGTGTATTCTTTACCATCTTTTATAACCTTTATTATATTTAAACCCTTTAGGTCCTCAAATATTACTAAATCTGCTTTATATCCTGGGGCTATAGCTCCTCTATCCTTCAAATCGTAACACTTAGCTGCATTAAATGATGCCATTATAAATGCCTTTATAGGATTAATCCCTTGTTTTATAGAAATCCTAATACAGTTATCTATAGATCCATTTTCCAGTAAGTCATCAATATGCCTATCATCAGTGCAAAATAAAAATCTTCCAAAATTATTATTGTTAACAGCAGGTAGAAGAGCTTTTAAATTTTTCGCTGCAGATCCTTCTCTTAGCATAACGTACATTCCCATACTAATTTTTAATAATGCTTCCTTAGAATTGGTGCTCTCATGGTCTGTTCTTATTCCGCAACTTAAACATGCGTTTAACTCACTATGGGATATATTAGGGCAGTGTCCATCTATATGTTTGTGCGTCGCCATATCTATTTTTTTTAATATATCCTCATCTTTATTTACAACTCCTGGTACATCCATTACCTCTCCGAGGCCGAGCACACAATCATCATCCATTAATCTTTTCAAATCCTCAGCATTAACAACATATCCACTATCCTCAAATTTTGTTGCCGGAACACAAGATGGCAACATGAAAAAAATATCTATAGGTGCAACCTTACTATTACCCATCATAAAACTAATGCCATTCATGCCACCTATATTAGCCATTTCATGTGGATCCGCTATTATGGTAGTTACACCTTTCTTAATTACCACCTTTGCAAACTCTTCTGGCATAATCATAGATGATTCTATGTGTACATGTGCATCAATGAACCCTGCCGACACATACAAATCTGAGCAATCCATTTCCACGTCGCCTGTGTACTTACCAATCCCTACTATAGTATCCGCAACTATTGCAATATCCCCTCTATCAATTGTCTCAGTAAACACATTGATGAAATTTGCATTCTTTAGCACCAAATCTGCTTTAATCCTACCCATAGCAGCATCAATGTTTTTAAAAGCCCTCTCCATATTCTTCCCTCCTACCTCTACTTATAAAATACCTTTACATTAAATTATTAAGAAAAGAGCCTTAGTATTCCTTATTACGAGGCTTATTATAAAATTTCTTAAAAAATAAAAAACACAGCTATTGCTGTGTTGTGTCCTCTTCCGTTTCTAACCCTACTCTATTATACCAATCTACATATATATAGAATAAGCTGAC
>JGI24146J20443_1000641_pt1 | contig 26035 bp, 20 predicted proteins | sample BarGraIncub1131A_FD_20443 | JGI IMG/M metagenome (IMG submission 20443) | reverse complement strand
GGGCAGGCCGAGCTGCTCCGGGGTGACGACTGTCAACGTAATGCCGGCCGGGGTGACCTCGGCCACCAGTGTTTCGTTGGTAAGGGTCATTTCATCCATGCCGTCCAGACCATGCACCACAAAGCCATGCTTGCACCCCAATTTGTGCAGCACGCCGGCTAGTTTCTCCACCAACTCGGCACGGTAAACCCCCATGACCTGACAATCTGCTCCGGCCGGGTTGGTCAATGGGCCGAGGATGTTGAAGATGGTGCGGATGCCGATCTCGCGGCGTGGGCCGATGGCATGCTTCATGGCACCGTGCAGGGCAGGGGCAAAGAGGAAGCCGATGCCGATCTGGTCTATGCAGTCTTCGACTGTTTCGGGGGGGATCTCCAGGTTGATGCCCAGTTTCTCAAGCACGTCGGCGCTGCCGCAAGCCGAGGAGACCGAGCGGTTGCCGTGCTTGGCAACCTTGACTCCACAGGCCGAGACTACGAAGGAGACGGTGGTGGAGACGTTGAAGGTGTTGGTGCCGTCACCACCGGTGCCGACAACATCCAGAATGGTCTCCCGGTCAATATTGATGTCGTCGCGGTCGATGTCCAGCACACCTTTGCCGACACGGATCGGGGTGGCCCGTTCGCGCATGACGCGAGCGGCTCCGGTGATCTCCTCGACAGTTTCGCCCTTCATACGCAGGGCCGTGATGAAGGAACCGATCTGTGCCGGTGTGCACTCACCAGACATTATCTGGTTCATGACCTCAATCATTTCCCCTTCGGTCAGATCTTCACGTTCGACTATTTTGGCAATGGCTTTTCTAATCATTTACTCACCTTCCATACGAAAAAAGGGGATGTCGCCATCCCCTTACGGTTGTTATGTACACAAGGGGAACTAGACCCCTTCTTTGATCTTTCGGATTGCCTCACGGATCAGGGCCTCTGCCAAGTCAGGAACAACTTCCCAGACAATTCGTTCGATAACTTCCTTTGATGAAGCCATAATAGCGGCTTTCAATTGTTCCTCCGTCAGGCCGGGGAAGGGGGGTGTTGCTGCGGATATTTTTCCTCCTAACACTGATGCCGATTCCAGCGGAGATGGCTCTTCATACGCCGGTGAGGGAACGGTATAATCGGCAAAAACCGGAGCAGTAACAGCTGTAATAGACGGTGCTGACGGTGCCGCTACCTCATCCTCAAAAGAAATGTCACCAAATGACGCTTCTTGAGCCGGGGCTGCTTGTTCAGTAACGTCGGTGGGGAGGGTAATGACTTCCTCTTCAAATTCAAACGTATTTTCCTCAACCGGAACCCATTGTGAGCCGGTATGGTTAGGCGACGTTTCTGTTGATGTGGCACTCGGTACAAGTTGCGCATCATTTTCTTCAGAGACGATAGCGAATACATCGGGTTCATCGGCCTCTTCCAAAGGAGCAGAGGCAACTGGAGCCGTTACCGTTTCAACTAGTGATTCAGCTTCCGGAGTAAAAGCGCTCCAGATATCAGCCGCTGCTGCTGGTTGTATTGTTGCGGATTGTTGGTCAAAAAACGGGGTAGGACTGTCAAATATGGGATCTGAAACTTTTGGAGTCTGTTCGTAAAGCATTTCCGGGGCAGTCTGTGGTTGTATTGTCAGCGCTCTGGCGCTTCCAAGTGCCAGGAGCTCTTTAACTTTGCTGATTATTTGTTGTGACTCAAATGGTTTTGAAATAAAATCGTCCGCGCCGCATTTTTTTGCTTTTTCTTCGTCAAATGGTTCAAATGATCCGGTCAGGATTAAAATCGGCTTGGTAGCAAGTGACGGCGTTGAACGGACCATTTCAGCCACTTCATAGCCGGTAATGCCGGGCATAAGGGCATCAATCAACAGTATGTCCGGGTTGATTTCACGTGCCTTGTCGACAGCGGCTTTGCCGTTATCAACAACCGTTAGGGAGTATTCATCTCCTCCGAAAATTATGCCGATTACTTTCTGAATAGTGATACTGTCGTCGGCGACCAGCACTTTAATGCTCATCGATCCCTCCATTACTGAGTGGATACGCAAGAATAATTATACCGAAAACAACTATCACAGGCGCTATATCGTGTCAAGGCATTAGCGTTCCAAGGATTTTCATTTATGTGGGTACTATCGGCAGCAACTCGCAGGGTAGAAAATATGGATACTGCCAGGCTCGATGATGGAAAAAACTTCTGATAAATTCAGGATCGGTAGTCGGCGTTGATGCTGATGTACTCGTGTGTCAGGTCCGTCGTGTATACGGTTGCTGTACCTTTGCCGATTCCAAGGTCAACCGAAACGGTAAATTCCTTTTTTTTGAGAACTTCAGTGCCACGGGCTTCGGCATCTTCATCGGTAAATATACCGTTTCTAGCCATACAGACATCATCAAAAAGCAGTGACAGCCGTGATTGATCAACTTCAGCGCCGGAATACCCCACTGCGGCAAAGATCCGTCCCCAGTTGGCATCATGCCCAAAAAAAGCCGTTTTGACCAGACTGGAGTTGGCAATCGCCATGGCAGCACGTTTCGCATCGGCATCATCTTTGGCGCCGCCGACCCGTATCTCAACAAATTTAGTTGCTCCTTCGCCATCTTTTACAATCTGCTTGGCCAATGAAAGCAAAACGTCATTCAGGATTACTGCAAAGGAGTCTCCTTCCGCCGATCCTTCCGTGATGATCGGATTTTTCGACATGCCGTTAGCCATAATCAGGCAGGTATCGTTGGTTGACATGTCACCGTCTACGGTGATGGCATTAAATGAACAGCCAACCGCCTTACGAAATGAACTTTCCAGAAAACTCGGCTCTACGGCAGCGTCCGTTATAATAAATGAAAGCATGGTGGCCATATTTGGCATTATCATGCCGGCCCCTTTGGCAATGCCCGCTACGGTGTAACTGACTCCAGCGGCTTGTCCGCTGCGGGCTTCCATCTTAGGGAAGGTGTCGGTAGTCATGATAGCCTGGGCGATATCGTCCAGCGTACCGGATGTGAGACCGTCAACCAGAGCCGGAATGGAGGTCTGGATCCGTTCCATCGGCATCTGCACGCCGATCACGCCGGTCGAGCAGACTTGAACTGCCGCCGTGTCTATGTCGAGAGCTTGAGCAATCAGACGTGCAGTCTCTCGTGCTACTATCATTCCAGGCTCACCGGTACAGGCGTTGGCATTACCGCTGTTAACAATCAGCGCCTGGGCAAATCCGCTTGCAATATGCTCACGTGACACCAGTACCGGGGCTGCCTTGACAGTGCTGGCAGTAAAAACAGCAGCAGCGGTAGCAGGAACCTCAGAATATATGAGTGCCAGATCTTTACGTCCCGGTTTCTTTATTGATGCCTCAACCGTTGAAAACAAAAAACCTTTTAACATCATATTATTAAACCTCTATAAAATAAAGTGTGTCTGGCGGCGCATAATGCTACTTCCCGCAGCATTTTTTATACTTTTTGCCGCTTCCGCATGGGCAAACATCGTTGCGTCCAGCAACTTTCTGGCTTTTGGCAGGTTCCTGAGCATGCTCTTCTCCGCCACCCAGATTGAAAATCAGCTTCTTGCTTTGCATTTCCTCTTCCATCTCTTCGATTTCTTCACCATCATGATTTATCTGAACCCAAAAAACACGTTCGACAACTTCTTCGCGGATGCGGGTCATCAATTCAATAAAAAGGTTATAGGCTTCTTTTTTGTATTCCTGTTTGGGGTCTTTCTGTCCATAACCGCGCAGGCCGATCCCTTCTTTCAGGTGGTCGATGTTCAGGAGATGGTCTTTCCAGTGCGTATCAATGGCCTGTAGCATCATTACCTTGATAAGGTGGTCGATAAGTTCGTCACCCATTTCTTCAACCCGGGCACTGAAGATGGCATGGGCCTGTTCGCTGAGTGTGTCGTGGAAGTTGACCGGCGTCAGGCGACTTATCATCTCCTGCGGTAGATCAAGCTGGAGATTGAAACATTTGTAAACACTTTCGCTGATCCCCTGCCAATCCCATTCATGTGGTGAAACCTTGTCAATGGCATAGGCAGAGGCGATTTCTTCAATTGTATCATCCAGCATTTCCAGGAAACTCGCGCGAAGATCCTGGCCGGCCAGAATTTCGCGACGCTGGCTATACACTACTTCGCGCTGTTTGTTCATGACATCATCATATTCGATGAGATGCTTACGGATATCAAAGTTATGCGCTTCTACTTTCTTCTGAGCATTTTCGATCGATCGTGAGATCATGCTGTGGGTAATGGCCTCACCCTCCTCTATTTTGAGAAGATCCATAATTTTGGAGACGCGCTCCGATCCGAAAATGCGCAGCAGGTCATCTTCCAGTGACAGGTAGAATTTTGATGAACCGGGGTCTCCCTGACGACCGGAACGGCCACGCAGCTGGTTGTCGATGCGGCGTGACTCATGACGCTCTGTTCCGAGGATATGAAGACCACCCAGTTTAATAACCTCCTCATGCTCAGCAAGACATTCAGCTTTATATTTGGCGACTACAGCTTCATATTGTTCATCGGTAGCTTCCGGGTTAGCCCGCCGCCACTGTTTAGCCAGGGCATCCGGGTTTCCTCCCAGTACGATGTCGGTTCCACGACCAGCCATGTTGGTGGCGATCATTATGGCACCTTTGCGACCGGCTTGAGATACGATTTCAGCTTCCCGTTCATGCTGTTTGGCATTCAGCACGTTGTGCGGCACACCCTGTCTTTTCAGCAGCTCGGACAATACTTCCGACTTTTCAATCGAGATGGTTCCGACAAGGCAGGGTTGACCGGCGGTATAATGCTCTTTGATATCCTCAATCACCGCTTTGAATTTTTCCATTTCGGTTTTATAAATGACATCCGGGAAATCCGGACGCACGAGCGGTCGATTGGTCGGGATAACACATACATCAAGTTTGTATATTTTGTGGAATTCCTCTGCTTCAGTATCGGCAGTACCGGTCATACCGGACAGTTTGCTGTACATGCGGAAATAGTTCTGAAAGGTGATCGTTGCGAGGGTCTGGTTCTCATTCTCGATCTTGACCCCTTCCTTCGCCTCTATCGCCTGGTGCAGACCGTCAGACCAGCGACGACCGGGCATAAGACGGCCGGTAAACTCATCAACGATCAAGACTTCGCCATCTTTTACCACATAATCCACATCAAGTTTGTACATGGCGTGGGCGCGCAGAGCCTGGTTGACATGATGAAGAATTTCAATGTTGCGGGGATCATACAGATTGTCGATTTTTAAAAGACGTTCCACCTTCAGAACGCCCTGTTCGGTTAAAGCCGAACTCTTGGCTTTTTCATCAATGGTAAAATCACCGGTATATTGCTTGCGTTTACCGGAAAGAGTATTTGCTTCAACGTCGATCGCTTCACCCTTTTCCAGTTTTGGAATGATGGCATTAATGACGTAGTATTTGTCGGTTGAATCTTCGGTAGGTCCTGAAATAATCAACGGCGTCCGGGCCTCGTCGATCAGAATAGAGTCAACTTCGTCCACGATGGCGTAGTTAAAGCCCCGCTGAACGTAATCCTCCAAGTCAAATTTCATATTATCACGCAAATAATCGAAGCCAAACTCGTTGTTCGTTCCATATGTAATATCGGCAGCATAGTTGAGACGGCGCTGGTCATCTTCAATACCATGAACAACGATACCTACTGTTAAGCCGAGGAAATTGTACAAACGTCCCATCCATTCGGAGTCACGTCTCGCCAGATAGTCGTTGACAGTAACAACATGTACGCCCTTGCCGGAAATCGCATTAAGGTAGGCGGGGAGGGTGGCTACCAGCGTTTTCCCCTCTCCGGTTTTCATTTCGGCTATTTTGCCCGAATGCAGTACCATGCCGCCTATCAACTGGACATCAAAGTGGCGCATACCAAGAACTCGTTTACTTGCTTCTCGGCAGACTGCAAATGCTTCAGGGAGTAATGAATCAAGAGATTCTCCCTTTGTGTGACGCTCCTTGAATTCATATGTTTTGCCGGTCAATTCACCATCTGAAAGGGTAGATATAGAATTTTCCAGGGCATTTATTCTCTCAACGATCGGCCACATTTTCTTTAGTTCACGTTCATTTTTGCTGCCGATAAACTTTTTTATAAAGGAACTGAACATTGGATTATCTCCCGAGGTTAAATATTTGACAAAATAGCTTGATACAGTAGCATAACTCATGATGCTGCTCAATAAAAAAGGTCGAACAAAACTATGTAGCGGTGATACGCTGATATGAATCATACCAAATTAAAAAACCGATATGTTTTTTTACATACAAGTTCAAAAAAATATGCTAGCGTATAAAAAATTTATATAACTATGGCATATATTACGGTCAGTTGTAGACAACTTTCGGCCACTTACGCTATCGTGAGTGTATTACATGAAGCAGGAAAAAAGGAGTCGTAGCATGACAACAGGTAAAGTTAAATGGTTTAATGACAGCAAAGGTTTTGGTTTTCTTGAACAGGAGCAGGGTGAGGACATCTTCGTTCACTTCTCGGCAATCTCAGGTGATGGATTTAAATCCCTTGCTGAAGGCGACGCGGTTGAATTCGATATCGTTAAAGGTCCAAAAGGACTCCAGGCAGCCAACGTAACACGTATTTAAATACCTACCAGATAATTACGGCACAAAAAAACCCCCGGACAAAACCGGGGGTTTTTTTAAATTATGTTACCAGTCAGATTATACGTTAAAGCGGAAATGCATGACATCACCGTCCTTGACGACATACTCTTTTCCTTCCAGTCTCATTAGCCCCTTTTCTTTGGCACCAGCTTCTCCACTACAGTTAATGTAATCAGAAAAACCAATTACTTCGGCACGAATAAACCCTTTTTCAAAGTCGGTGTGAATAACGCCTGCAGCCTGTGGCGCCCTGGTGCCATTAACGATTGTCCAGGCACGAACCTCTTTGACACCGGCTGTAAAGTACGTAATGAGACCCAGTAACGCATAGCCGTTTCGGATAAGACGATCAAGGCCGGCTTCCTCCAGACCCATATCATCAAGAAAGCCCTTTTTTTCCGGGCCGTCAAGCTCGGCAATTTCTGCCTCCAGCTTCCCGCAGATAACTACAACGCCGGCACCTTCAGAAGCGGCAATGTCACGGACTATGGCAACGTTGGGGTGTTTACCTTCCAGGTCGTCTTCGGCTACGTTTGCAACATAAAGTACCGGTTTGTCAGTCAGTAGATGCAGGTCACGCATCCAGATTTTTTCGTCCTCATTCTGGGCGACCCCTTGAAGCTTTTTGACCTGTTCGAGAAGGGCTCTGACCCGAAGATAAAAAGCAACCTCTTCCTTTGCTTTTATGTCTCCGCTGCGCGCCATTTTTTCAGCACGCTGCAATTTCTTTTCAATGGTATCAAGATCTGCCAGAGCAAGTTCGGTGTTGATGACTTCAATGTCATCAGCTGGCGAAACACGGCCATTAACATGGACAATATTGTCGTCATCGAAACAGCGTACAACATGAACAATCGCATCAACACTGCGAATATGCCCCAAGAACTGATTGCCGAGTCCTTCTCCCTGGCTGGCTCCCTTAACAAGGCCGGCGATATCGACAAATTCAATTGTCGTTGGCTGCATTTTTTGGGGGTTGACGATTACGGCCAATTGGTCCATTCGGGGGTCAGGTACCTGAACGATGCCGACATTCGGTTCAATTGTGCAAAATGGATAATTTGCTGACTCTGCACCGGCAGAGGTTAAAGCATTAAATATGGTAGATTTGCCAACATTCGGCAGTCCGACAATTCCGCAGTTAAAACCCATAAATCTATCCTTCCAGAAAATTCTTATTATTAAAGAGACTCATTGACTTAGGGAGTCCTTCTTTAAGCATTACCTCAAGCATTTCTATGCCGCCGTCGAGCACTTGGGACAGACATTCCATTTGATCGGGAGGAATCTTTCCAAGGACATGACCGGTTGTGTCACCGTGCGGCGATTTTCCGATACCTATTCGAAGCCGAATAAAATCACCCTTGCCCAGGTTTTCGATTATGGAGCGTAAGCCATTGTGACCACCGTGCCCACCACCATGTTTGAAACGAACAGTTCCAAACGGGAGGTCAAGTTCATCATGGATGACGATCAGATTTGAAATCGGCAGCTTATGAAATTGGAGCGACTGCATGACAGACTTTCCGGATAAATTCATGAATGTCTGGGGTTTAAGCAGTATCAGGCGATGTCCGGCATAATTCCATTCTCCAGAAAGCCCTGAGAATGATTTTTTTGAAATGGAAATACTTTCCAGATGTGCAAGACGATCCAAAAAAAGAAAACCCGCATTATGGCGGGTCCATTGATAGGTGGGGCCGGGATTCCCCAGCCCCGCAACTATATAGGTACTCATGCTCAATTATAATTCTGCTATGCAGCAGCAGGAGCTTCTGCTTCTTCTTCCTTGACTCTGCCAAGAACGCTTACAACAGGAATCTTGGGCTGGTCAAGAATAACGATACCCTCAGGAAGCGGAATATCACTGACATGAATAGAGTGGGCAATTTTGAGATCAGATACATCAATGGTAATGCTGTCAGGGATGTTTCCTGGCAGGCATTCTATGTGCAGTTCATGGTGAGCTAGATCGAGCAACCCGCCTTCTTTTACACCGATCGCGGTACCCGTAAGAACAACAGGTACGGTGATGCGGAGTTTTTCATTCGGATTGATGCGATGGAGATCAACGTGCTTGATGGTGCGCTTGATCGCATCGCGTTGAATATCTGCAACAATTGCAATATTCTGATCCAGGCTTCCGCCGCCAATCAAGGTGATTAGATTATTCTGTCCCCCTGCACCGGAAATGGCTGCCTGAAGATCGCGATATTTGATACTGACTGCCATCGGGTCAAGACCCTTGCCGTAAACAACACCAGGTACCATGTCGGCATTGCGAAGTCTCCGGCTTACGCCAGTACCGGTCTTAGTGCGAAGCTCAATATTCATTTGTTTCTGTTGCATACGTTCCTCCACGTGTAGTGACGGGTCGACCCCGTCCTATTCATAATTAAATATTTGCTACTATACAAAAAGCGAACTTACTGATTCATCTTCATGAATACGCCTGATTGCTTCGGCTAACAGGTCTGCCACAGAAAGTATTTTAATTTTGGAAGTTAAATCGTCACGGGTACCACCAGGAATAGTGTCGGTCAAAACGACCTCTTCAATATCTGATGAATTGATGCGCTCGATTGCGGGGCCTGACAGAACGCCATGTGTGGCACAGGCATAGATAGCTTTGGCGCCGTTTGCTTTGAGTGCCTTGGCTGCTTGAGTCAGGGTGCCGGCAGTATCAATCATATCATCGAGGATGATAGCAATTTTATCGCGGACATCACCGATCAGGTGCATCACTTCTGCTACGTTAGGGCCGGTACGGCGCTTGTCAATTACAGCAAGTGAATATTCCAAGCGCTTGGCAAATGCCCTTGCTCTCTCGGTGCCGCCAGCATCGGGAGAAACCATGACCACCTGCTCGCCTTTGAAACGATCTTTAAGATAATTAAGAATAACCGGTGCGGCGTACAGATTGTCAACCGGGATATTGAAAAAGCCCTGGATCTGTCCAGCGTGAAGATCAACAGTGACAACTCTGTTGACGCCGGCAGTAGTTATCAGGTCTGCAACAAGTTTGGCGGTAATCGGCGTACGTGGTGCAGCCTTGCGATCCTGACGGGCGTATCCGTAATAAGGAATTACAGCGGTTATAGTGGCTGCCGACGCCCGTTTCAATGCATCAGTGATAACCAGCAGTTCCATCAGGTTGTCATTTGTTGGTGCACAGGTTGACTGAACAACATACACATCGCGACCACGGACATTCTCACCGATTTCAACTAAAACCTCGCCATCGGAGAAACGTCTTACTTTAGCCGCACCGAGCGGCACACCAAGGCTGTCGCAAATTTTCTGAGCCAAGTCTGGATTTGAGTTGCCGGAAAAAATCTTAATTTTATCATGCATGGCGATCAAACACCTTTCAAAATAGGAACAGAGTAAAATACATATGCTAAAGAAATGAAAGATATACTAAAAAATTCACCAGAATGCAACCTCTTTCGATGTTCAGTGCTGAAGACAGATAGTGATACACCCAGTCTTTTTAACATTTAACAAGAATTCCTTCCTGTAGGGCAAAGAGAATAAACTCATGGGCTTCATCACTGGTGAGTCCGGTTCCGAAAATGTAGTCTTTACCGTCCCCGTTTTCTATCTGCTCCAACATGAGTATATAGGGAGCTGCCAGTGATTCTGTACATACTTGGCCGTTATTGCGGTAGATAACCGCTTGAGAACCGGAAGGAGAAAGGTTCTCGTACATCCAGGTAAACTGCGGTTCCCCGCATTCAATAACTTCTTCAATTTCGTATGTAAAATGAACGATTCTTGTAGATTGAGCAAGCCTGAAGCGGGTATCACTCACGTCGGCAGACAGAGAAGTNTCCTTGCGTGGTTCGTGCGCCGGAGCTAACAGTACGGCGGCATATTGATAGTGATAATTTACCAGATCAAGCACAAGAGGGAGAAATCTCTTTACTGTTTTGCCGCTGAATAGGTTTTTCAGAAAAATCTGCTGCATTTTCCAGATGTCGTCATCACTGAAGTCAGACTCTTTTGTGTCATGCTCTCGGCGCTCAATCAGCCAGAGACTGAATTTATGTAATAAATCTGAAGGTTTTAGACCAAGAACGGCAACTACGGCATTAAACCATGCGACCGCTTTTCCGCGGGTATAAAAAATGTCACATGCCACAGCCAGTTCGGCAGCTGCGGCCATGTCAGCCGTACTGAAGCTGTCGGTCGCTTCGAGTATATAGGGTGGCTTTATGTTCCAGCGCATTTTCAAAGCCATTCCGCGAGACGCCAACCGGGTCCCCGGGAGAACAGCAAGTGGGAAAATATCAAGATGATTCGGGTAAAGCGACAGTGCATAGTCAAGAGTGTTTCGAAAACCGTCCAACGTATCCCCAGGCAATCCATAAATCAGGTCAAAGCCGAAAACAGCTCCGCTCTCATTCAGCAATCCGGCCTTTGCAGTAAAGTCTGCTTTATCAAATGACCGCCCAACGAGTTTGAGAACCTCCCGATCAGCGCTCTGTAGACCAATTTGCAATGAACATGCGATCTGTGCAAAGAGTTTTGCCATTTCACGATCAATGAATTCGCTACGAACTTCAAAATGAAAATGGATATCCGGAGCACATTTCTTAATCATCCTCAGAATTTTTTTAGCCCGCTCACGATCGAGGTTAAAAGTCGAATCAAGTACAAATATCTGTAATACGCCGGATGCGGTGAAATGTCGTAATTCGGATTCAACCCTATTCAGCGAAAAATGTCGTACGCCATGAATTCCGCGCGAATCAAAACAGAAATCACAGGTAAAGCTGCAGCCGCGCGATAATTGCCAGAGTATGCCGGGATTGGCGTGAGTATCGATCACTCCTGTCAGGTAAGGAGACGGGATCGTATCCAGGTCCGTTACGGGTGGCGGGGGAGGCAAAATGGGGGAACCGGGGTGCAGAATACCGGGAATTTCCGAATAATCTCCTCCAACGGCCAGAGCTTGGCACAGAGATAAAAAAGGTACTTCTCCTTCGCCGACAATAACGAAGTCAAAAATTCCGCAGTTTGTAACAGACTCAGGATCGGCAGTGACTTCCGGACCGCCACAAAAAAGTATGACCGCAGGGTGACTCCGGCGTAGTTCGACAGCTATTTCACAACAGAGTTCGCGATTCCATACGTACATCGAAAAGCCGATTGCAATCGGAAGGGGCTCTGTAAGCTGCGCCGCGCACGTCGAAGGATTCTGCCCGAGAAAAAAATCAACCAGGCCAATAGAAACAGCGCTCTTGAGCGCATACGCTTTAAGAAAGGCGTTCGCCAGGGGAATTGATTGCGGAGAAGGGTAGGGGTGAATCGAAACGAGGTTAATCAACACGCTGCTGAGTCCTTGCCATTTCGCCACTGGGCACGTGGGTACTGACTAAAATTGAACAAAAAAGGCCAGCCATTAAAGCTGACCTTTTTATAGGTTTGGCTGGGGCGCCAGGGATCGAACCTGGGAATGCTGGAATCAAAATCCAGTGCCTTACCGCTTGGCGACGCCCCAATACAGAGAATTAAGTACCAATCAGAGTGTTTCGACTGTTGCAGCAAACCAGTTTGTGTCCTTAGTAACTTCACGGCGCGCGGTTTCTGCTGTATCATAGTCTTTGAAGAGACCAAAAACAGTTGGTCCGCTGCCTGACATCATGCTTCCAACTGCGCCAAGATTCATCAAGCGGGATTTGATATCGGCAATTACCGTAAAAGCCGGAATGGTTACTGATTCGAGATCGTTTGATAGAATTGAAACAACATCTTCAATTGACCCGAAAAACTTTGGGAGTTTATTCAGTTCTCCCCTGTTTGTCAACTGCAAAGATCGATAAACCCAGGCGGTTGAAACATGAACACCTGGATTGACAAGCAATACCCAGCACTTAGGCATTTTATGCAGGGGGGTAAGTTTTTCGCCAATCCCCTCGGCAAGCGCCGTTTCTTTGAAAATAAAAAAAGGTACATCAGCTCCAAGTTTGCGGCCAGTTTCCATAAGTTGCTGATCAGTCAGGCCGAGTTTTAACAGCTCATTCATCCCCATTAACACCGATGCTGCGTCGCTACTCCCTCCGCCNAGACCGGCGGCAACGGGAATGTGTTTACTGATTTCAATAGTCACACCGTGACATGATTCAGAAAGATCAAGCAGTGCCCGTGCAGCTTTCCAGGCAATGTTTTCAGGGCCGTCCGGTGCTCCTTTCGAGTTACAGGTAACAGTGATGCCGGGAATATTTGTCATAGTTAAGGTGATCTCATCACACAAATTCACGCGTTGCATGATCATGCGAAGGTCATGATACCCATCAGGTCGCTTTCCTATGACATCAAGCAGGTAGTTGATTTTTGCCGGTGCGGACAGGGTCAATGTTTCCACGTAAACTCCAGAACGTTGTAAGTTAGTTTGTCTTGCCTGTTATAAGAATAAACAGCATTTTTGTCGAGCAGGAAGTTGTTCTGAGGAAATGAAATGAATTTGACAGGTTTACGGGCAATATGCTACCTCTGAAAAAGAGCAATTTGTTTGAATGAAGGAGTTGTCTACTATGTTCAAAAACATCCGAGAAGACATCAACTCAGTTTTCGAACGTGATCCGGCCGCTCGGAATGTACTGGAGATTGTTTTTTGCTATCCTGGCCTGCATGCGCTCTGGTTCTATCGCATTGCCCATTGGCTCTGGATTCACGAGTTCTTTTTTGCCGGTCGTTTCACGTCCCATATCGGGCGATTCTTGACTGGAGTTGAAATTCATCCCGGGGCGAAAATCGGTCGAAAGTTTTTTATTGATCATGGCATGGGGGTTGTCATTGGTGAAACAGCCGAAATCGGTGATAACGTCACCCTCTACCACGGTGTTACCCTGGGCGGAGTTACCTGGGACAAAGTCAAACGACATCCAACACTTCAGGATAACGTGGTGATCGGATCCGGTGCCAAGGTTTTGGGACCCTTTACTGTTGGCAAGGGTGCAAAAATTGGTTCTAACTCCGTTGTCGTTAGAGCAGTTCCGGATAATGCGACGGTTGTCGGTATTCCGGGGCGGATTGTAATGGCTGAAGAAAAAAAGGACGAAGGGCGCGCCGACCTGCAACATGGGCAGTTACCAGACCCTGAAGCCAAGGCAATTTCCTGCCTGTTCGACCAAATTCGTGAGTTGGAACGTAAATATGACGTTCTTGCAGCAGAACATGCAGAACTTAAAAGAAGGATAACCGGCTAAAGGGCGACGCAAAGCCGCATAAATAGATACCGCCCCCTATGCGTCTTGACGCTCTCCGTAAAAAGTGACATATTCCCCGCCATGATAAAACGACAAACAACGATAAATCGCATTTTTAAGATCAGCGGCATTGGCTTGCACAGTGGTCAGGACGTGACGCTGGAATTTCTTCCGCGTCGCGAATTCGGCATTGCTTTCGTGTATAACGGGCATCTTATTCCTGCCCGCTATGACATGGTCGGTGACACACGTCTCTCCACCCAGATCAGCTCTGAAGGCGTCTCTGTTTCAACGATTGAGCACCTGATGGCAGCCCTCTACTTCTCCGGTATCACGAACTGTCTGGTTTACATCAACGGCCCCGAGGTACCAATTTTGGACGGCTCGGCCTGGGAATTCTATCAGGGGATGTGGAAGGCAGGGGTGTACGAGTTTCCCGAGTCCGGAGTCTATTTGAAAGTACAACGCCCGGTGGAAGTGCATCACAACGATTCATGGGTCAAGGTCAAGCCACTTAATACGCTTGAAATAACCATGTCAATAGAGTTTCGCCCACCGGTAGGAAAACAGAAAAAGCGGGTAACTGACGTCGAAAACGCGTTTGCTATAATTAATTCACGTACGTTTGTGCTTCAAGAAGAGATCGAAGCTATTCGCAAAATAGGCCTGGCCAGAGGTGGGTCACTCGACAATGCGGTGGTAATCGGGAGTGATGAAATTATGAACCCACGCGGTCTTCGCTATAAAAAAGAGCTGGTTAACCACAAAATTCTCGACTTGATCGGCGATTTTTACACCAGCGGCTATCGTATTTTGGGAAAAGTTGAAGCCAACAAGACGGGACATTATCTTAATAATCTGCTGCTCAAAGAGATTTTCTCAGATCCCGAAAATTACTGCATCTATTGACCCAGAATCACTTCTCCGGTATCAGTGAACAGCTTTACCGGCAATTCAAATGTCCTGATAAATATGTCNAGNATTCCCTTCCCAATCGATTTCACCGGAATTGCGCTGACCTGNGGGTCGGACCATTTACCCTTCGCCTCAAAATAGGCGGTCAGCATNTTCTTCTCCTTCCCGGTNAATAGCCATCCAACAATTGGAATCCGATTGATAACTTTATCCACTGTCTGAAGCGGTTGGGCTCCGAGGGTGAGATTCAATTCCTCTTTAACAATATCAGCACTTCCGACTATCGATATGTTAATGGCATTACTGCTTATGAAGAGATCCTGGGTGGCAAGGAGACCATCTTTAACCGAAATACTTCCTTTAATGCTGCTGTATGGCATACCACCGGAAACCATATCCGGTAACTTGAATCTGAGTAGCTGGGAAACATTTAAAATAGAAAAAACCTTGGCAAGTGTGTTGAATTTTCGCAATTTACCGTTGTTCATAGTAAGACGTATATTCCCCAATGCACTCTTTTTGATATCGAGAAGAGTGCTCCCGCGTGCAGTAAGATTACCATTTAGTGACAAGGTTCCCGTAACCCCATGTGAAATATCGAGAGCCGCAAAAAACTTTTCCGCATCAGTTTTGGAAAGATCGAGTGTCAGATCATAGCGGTCGCCCTGTTTACCACCGGGAGCAATTCTCCCATTGGCCGTAAGCTTGCCGCCCAGCACCCCAGCGGTCAGGTTTTGCAGATAAATGATACCTTTCTCCTGTTGAGCAGCGGCATTTAAATTATTGAACGTCAACTTTCCAAAATTTCCAGCTTCGACATTCAGGGAAAGTTTTACATCCAGGTCTGGGCCTTGCGGGTTCTCTGCCTTTTGTACTGGTGACGAAAACATGCGCAGGTCATCCAAATCAAGTTTTGATGACGTTACAGACAAGGTCGCCTGCGGGGTGCGGCCGGTCAGGTATGTTCCACTCAGATTGAAATTTGATGAATTAATCAGCCCGGAGACACTTCTTAATGTGATGGTGTCTTTGCGCAGCGCACAGTTAGCGTTGAAGCGCCTGATACTTGCCCCAGAACCAACTTCAGCAAGAGTTATGTCACGCAGGTAGAGTTGCGGTGATGAGAGCGTTATGTCACTTTCCGGGTTTTTAAGATTCTTTACAGCGGCTTTCATGGTGATTGCGGAACTGCCGTAACGGGCCGTCATACTGGATGTTTCCAGACTGTTTCCATGAAAAATAATCGCTCCGCTGAGACCGGTGATCTGCTTCAAATTCTCATCAGGGTGGAAACTAAAGTTGGTAATATCCACGCTACCATGGTAATCCATGGCACCAAGATCATCTGGATCCCCGCCTCCTCTGATATGAGCCTGCACCGTTCCCCGAGGTTTATAGTTCTGCCACATAGAGAGAACCGGCATGGTTTCATTCATTACAAACCGGTTAGTCTGGAGATCAAACCCAAGATACGGCTTTTCCCCATAGCCGATGAGACCGCTGCCGGTAATAATGAGCGGTTGAAGATTGAAATTTACCGACGTCACCTTTGTGGACTCTTTGCCGATAACCGTACTGAACTTGAGAGTATGCGGCATTGAGAGCGGTTTGCTGATGTAGCCGGGCAGACTGTAGGCCGTTTGTTTGAGATCCCAGTCGCCATTCAGCCGGTAGGCCGAATAATGACCGCTGCCGGCGAGTCGTAACGAAGAGCTGTTGCTGTATTCAAGTTTTGGAATGCCGGCAATTTTCGTGAGCCAGGCAATTTCAGGGGCGTGCGGTGCGATTACCATTTTCATAGGATAATCGGCGGGCTTGTCGGTGTTATATTCAGTAATAGAACCGTCCAGCGAAAAGGGAGACGTTCCAAAATTCCCGGTCATGCCGACCAGGTTAAAATTTTTACCCTTTAGTTCAATAATCCCCTTCAAGTTATTGAATGTCGGGGCGTTAGGGCCATAACTCAGGACCGCCTTTTCTACCGGGCCGCGAATCATGAGGGTATTATAGTTCTGACCAATCTCCATATGGGCGATCTGGCTTATGCGGCCGTCAAGAACTCCGGTATCAAGCTTGAATATCCCGGTTTTTATCTTATTTTCGATATAGTCGGCGGTATCGCTTTCAATGATGCCGTACGGCACATAATTTCTGACATCCTCATAGCGGAATGTTAACGGTGTACTGGCTTTGGCAATGATGCGCGGATCTTTGGACAAGTAATCCTGCATCTGGAAACTTCCTTTGATCCTGAACCCCTCCATGCGGATGTCTACTGCGGAAACATCGATCAGCTGCTTTGTCAAGGCGACGGTATACTCAACATGAAGGGTTTTGGGCGAAAGGGTCGTATGAAATACTGTTGGCCAATTAACGGATGCGCCACTGATCAGGACTTTCCCCTTAGCAGAAAAATCCTGTGGCGTGCCCTTGAAGCTGGTGGCAAAATCCAGTCTGCCGCCGGTGTTGGCAAACGGGACAACCCGGCCAAAATAGGGCCAGAATCTGTCAATTTCGGCCTGATTGACGGCCAGATTGCAATCCACGACAGTATCCAGTAACGATTTATTATCTGAGGGGAGTTGTAAGGCACCGGAAAAGGTGAGATGTGCTGGAGCGCCGCTTACGGCAGGAATGTCAGCAGTCAATTTGAGGTGCCCTTTATGTCCCCGTTCAAGATGGTTTGCCACGAGAGAAATGTTACGCAGAATGGCAGAAAGTGGCTTTTTTCGACCTGCCATGTCACTCCAGAGTATCATCCCCCCGTTAATCCATATTTTTTTAAAATGAACCTGCACACCATCCCTGCTCGGTTTCAACAGGTCATCGATATTCAATGTGCCGTCTGAACGGCGAAACAGTGAAATCGTCGTACCATCCAAAGTCAGGCTCTTTAATTCAACTCTTTTTTCCAGTAACGGTATTAGTGCCAATTGGACAGTTATCTTCCGGGCCGTAATAAAATCGGCGCCCCCATCGCGTTCTTTGACAGAAAATGATTTAAATTCGAACGATGGCCCGAAATGCCAAGCGAATGTTCCGGAACTGAAGCTGACCGGGCGATTGAGACTTTGCTGGAGAGCCGTTACAATCTCAGTGCGATAGGCATTGACATCCAATAGGTAGGGGAGGAAGAAAGCTGTTGCAGTTACCAGTGTCGCGATAGTTACCAGCAGAATACCGGATATTTTAATGAAACCAGATGTGATTTTCACGTTGTCGGCCCCTCTGTTGTGACCCTGATACGGCGAATCCTTTTACGCTCGACATTTTCTACCGTGAAGCGCGTATTTTCAAAGAGGATGTTTTCACCCTGCTGCAGCAGGTGGCCTGACTGCGCCAGCAGGAAGCCGGCAATTGTCGTATAGGGAGCGTCTTCCGGCAGATGCAGGTTGAGCCGAAGATTAACTTCACGCACGGTCAACATGCCATCGAGCAGATAATCGTCGTTTTCCTCAATACACTGATCAGGAGAAATATCATCAAACTCGTCGTCTATCTCACCCACTATCTCCTCAAGCAGATCCTCCAGTGTTATGATGCCCTCAAACCCGCCATATTCATCTACAACAAAAAGCATATGGTTGCGTGCTGATTGCATCTGTTTTAAAGCCGTACTTAATTGGGCATTGGCAGGGATAAAACGGGGAGGGTGAATGAGTTTGCCAAGATTGAAATCTGGGGTATGATCATGAGACAGGAACGGTTCAAGGTCTCTTCTGACGAGAATGCCGATAATATTGTCGAGTTGATCCTGATATACCGGTATGCGCGAAAACCTGAATGAATTAAAAGCTGACTGTGTTTCCTCAAGGGTAGCGGTAACAGGAAGTGCGGTTACTGCATTTCTTGGAATCATAACATCCTGAACTTCCGAGTCAGAAAATTCAAAAATACGGTGTAGCAGTTGCTGCTCGTCGGCCTCCAGTGTGCCGCTTGTGTGAGAAATATTAATGATCTGTCGCAATTCATCTACAGTATATACGCTGGCATGGTCAGGCGAAATATGTAATCCCAACAATCGGACAGTGCCCCTGCCGGCAAAGTCAAGCATGTATATGGGCCAGCCGAACAGAGAGTGAAAAAGTCGCAACGGCCATGCCACCGCCAAAGCAACGCGTTCAGCTCGATCCAGCGCCAGCGTTTTTGGTGCAAGCTCACCCAGCACAATATGCAGGAAGGTTATGACCGTGAACGCAATGGCAACCGAAATCGTGTGGCGGACTGTGTCAGAAACCAGACCATGAAGAGGCACTTCCAGCAGTCGGGAAAGCGCCGGTTCGCCAATCCAGCCCAACGCCAACGATGCCATGGTGATACCGAGTTGCGTGGCGGAAATGTATGAATTAAGGTTGTCGAGCAACCCCAATAGCGTCGCGGCACGAGTATCACCATTTTCCACAAGAGCGACAACCCGAGATCTGCGAACCGAAACGAGAGAAAATTCAGCCGCTACGAAAAAACCGTTCGCCACCACCAGCAGCAGCACAAGTAAAAGATAGAGTAAGGTGTCATTCATGACTACATATTCTATCTGGAAGGGACCGATGTCAACTGCAACATTCTAATTATTATTATCGTTTGACCAATATCGGGAATCATGCTAGTTTTTTTTAAACTTAACTTACCTTGAAACGGGATTTATTCTCAATGCAAACACGGCTGATTATACTGCTGTTCCTCCTGTTTCTACCTGCGTGCGCCAGCGTCGCTCCAGCTCCAAAAAGCGATTTGTCTGCCCCACCCACGATCAATGCCAAGCATTCCCGCGCATTATACTTGTTTTCTCGTGCGCTGATCGCATCTCACGAGGGTGATTATCCCGCCGCCCTCAATCTGCTCCGCGAAGCGATTTTGCTTGATCCTGGTTCTGCCAGACTTCACGGGGAAGTGGCAGATATCAAGCTCAAAATCGGGCAGGTACCGGAAGCCCTTGAATATATCAACAAGGCGATTGCACTTGACCCAAACTATCGAGCTCCATATCTCCTCGGTGGGATATTGATGTCCTCGGTGGGAAAAGATTTGGAGGCGGCAGCTTATTTGCGCAAAGCGATCAAGATTGACCCTTCCAAAGAAGATGCCTATCTGCATCTGGCGCTATCACTGACGCGCCTGTTTGAATATGAAGAGGCTGTCTCCACACTCAAGGCTCTGGTCAAGGTTAATCCTGATTCAATTCTTGGTTATTATTATTTAGGTCGTACCTATAGTCAAATGAAGCTCTATCGCGAAGCTCTCGGGTATTTTACCAAGGTACTGGAACTTAAGCCGGAATTTGACCAAGCGGTTATCGATATGGCAGCAACCTACGAAGCCATGGGCGACTATTCGCACGCGATAGACACCTATCGTTCATTGCTTAATCAGGATGAACATCATGCAGCAGTGCTACAGCGCCTCATCCAACTACTGCTCCAGCAACGTCGATTTCCCGAAGCGCTTGAATATCTCCGGTTGGCTGTTCAATCCGGTCTTGGCGGTCAGGAAACAGTGCGTAAAATAGGATTGGTACACCTTGAGCTTGAACAGTTTGATGAAGCAATTGCCGTATTTGGCGACATGCTTGAAAAAGATCCTTCTGCAGATAATATCCGCCTCTATCTTGGAATCGCCTATGAGGAAAAAGGTGAACTGGACCATGCCTATACAGAATTCAGCAAGATTTCTCATAGTTCCCCCCAGTATCTTGAGGCGGTCGGCCATATTGCACTAATACTTAAGGAGCAGGGCAAAACAGAAGCCGCAATTACCGTCCTGAAGGAAGCAATTGATGCAAACCGTGGAAATATTGAGCTGTATCTGAATTTATCCTCTTTGTACGAGTCACTTGACAGGCCTCAAGCCGGCCTAGAAATTTTGTTGGAGAATGAACATACCTTCCAGAAAGAACCTCGACTGCACTTCCGGATCGGTGTGCTGTTGGATAAGCTTGGTAAGCGTACAGAATCAATAAATCGGATGAAACAGGTGTTGCAGCTCGATCCGAACGATGCCCAAGCCCTTAATTATCTGGGCTATTCGTATGCAGAAATGGGCATTCACCTTGATGAAGCCCTGAAATATATCAAGCAGGCTGTTGCGATACGCCCCCGTGATGCGTTTATACTCGACAGCCTCGGCTGGACCTACTTCAAGCTCAAACGCTATGATGAGGCTGTTAAAGCATTGGAAGAGGCGATCACCCTGGTTGACGATGACTCAACCATTGTGGAACATCTGGGTGATGTGTATGCGGCCCGTCGAGCCGTTAAAAAAGCGCTGAAGATGTATCAAAGAGCGCTTGTATTAGCTCCCGAGCGTAAAGAGCTGGTTGAAAAGATGCACAAGCTTAAAGGGGAGCAGAGCGAAAAATGACCGTATCACCAGGCGCGCGATGCCTGTTGACGGCTCTTTTCTTCGGAGTCGTTCTTGTGGCCTGCAATCGCCCGGAAGCTCCACCGGTACCTGCTATTGCCGCGTCATCTGCCGTACCAGCCACCGGTGATTCACTTGTTGAAGGCACCATTGGCGAAGCCTCCACCCTCATTCCTACTCTCGCAACCGATGCATCCTCTCATGCTGTTGCCGGTCAGATTTACAACGGCCTCGTCAAATATGATAAGAACCTGAACATTGTCGGCGATCTGGCAAAGTCGTATGATATTTCCGCGAATGGCTTAACTATCACATTCCACCTCCATCAGGGGGTGAAGTGGCATGACGGTGCTCCGTTGACCGCCAGAGATGTTCTGTATACTTACCAGGTCACGATAGATCCCAAAACCCCCACCGCCTACGCCGAAGATTTCAAACAGGTCAAAAGCATTTCGGCACCAGATTCATATACCATACGGGTGACGTACGACTCACCCTTTGCGCCCGCCCTGGCGTCATGGGGTGTGAGTATACTTCCTGCACATCTTCTCGAAGGGAAGGATATCACCAAGAGTCCTCTGGCTCGAAATCCGGTCGGTACCGGCCCCTACCGTTTCAAGGAGTGGGTATCAGGTCAAAAGATTGTACTGGAAGCAAACAATGATTATTTCGAAGGTCGCCCCTATATTGATCGTTATATCTATCGAATTATTCCTGATAGTTCCACTATGTACATGGAGCTTAAAGCCGGTGCGATAGACCTGATGAATCTGACTCCGGTTCAGTATGCGCGCCAAACCGCTACAAAAAGTTTTACCAGGCGTTTCAACAAATATCGGTATCCCTCATCCAGCTATCTCTACATGGGCTACAATTTGCGCCATCCTCTATTTAAGGATAAGCGTATCCGGCAGGCCTTGACCGCTGCCATCAACAAGGATGAGCTGATTCAGGGGGTACTGTTCGGTATGGGACAGAAAGCATATGGCCCGATTGTACCGGGGCGCTGGGCCTACAATCCTGCTGTCAAAGATATCGGTTATGATCCGAAGCGAGCTGCCGACCTGTTGGCGCAGGCTGGATGGAAGGAAAAAAATAGTGACGGTATCCTGGTAAAGGATGGCAAACCATTCAAGTTTACCATTCTGACCAACCAGGGGAACCAGCAGCGTCTTATGACAGCTCAGATCATACAACAGCGTCTGAGCCAGGTCGGGATTGATGTTAAAATCCGGATTGTTGAGTGGGCCGCCTTTCTGAAGGAATTTGTTAATAAAGGGAACTTTGAAGTCGTGCTGCTGGCCTGGAGCATCTCCCAGGATCCGGACATGTATGATATCTGGCATTCCAGCAAGAACAAGCCGGGCGAATTGAATTTTATCGGCTTTAATAATCCTGAAGTTGACCGCCTGCTGGTCGAAGGACGCAGTACCTTTGATATTGAAAAGCGCAAGAAAGCCTATTTCAGAATACAGGAAATCCTGGCCGACGAGCAGCCGTATACCTTTCTGTATGTCCCCGATGCCCTGCCGGTGGTAAGCTCCCGCATCCGCGGTGTAGAGCCTGCCCCGGCCGGTATTGGGTATAACCAGATCAAATGGTATGTGCCAAAGAACGAGCAGGTGTATTAACGTGGCCCGTTATCTTCTTAAACGCATCCTGATGCTGATTCCGCTCATGATCGGCATCACCCTGATCACCTTCTCCGTGATTCACCTGGCGCCCGGTGAACCGGTTGAGATGCAGATGGCGATGAATCCAAAGGTTGGCAAAGAGGCCAGAGAGCGACTCACGAAGTTTTACGGCCTCGATAAACCGCTGCATGAGCAGTACTTCAGCTGGGTCGGTAAAATTGCGCGGCTTGATCTGGGACGGTCGTTTTCATCCGATGGTCGTCCGGTGCTGGACAAGATCAAGGAACGTCTGCCGGTTACCATCTCTTTAAATGTGATCGCCCTGCTGCTAGAATTCGGTCTGGCGATACCGATTGGAATTATAGCTGCTACGCGGCGTGATACGTGGCTTGACAAAGGAATCACCGTTTTTGTTTTCGTCGGTTTTGCCGTGCCGACCTTCTGGCTGGCGCTGCTGCTCATGTATTTTTTCGGAGTCAGGCTCGGGTGGCTGCCGATCTCTGGTCTGCATACGCTGGGGAGCGATTCCTGGGGTACGTTACCCTACCTGTGGGATCTTGCCAAGCATCTGATCATGCCGATCATGGTCGCCTCTTTCGGGAGCCTGGCCGGGCTTTCCCGCTATATGCGCTCTGCCATGCTGAACGTCATCAGTCAGGATTACATTACCACCGCCCGCGCCAAAGGACTACCAGAACGGGTGGTTATTTATAAACATGCCCTGCGCAACGCGCTACTACCGCTGATAACGCTGCTCGGCTTCTCAATTCCCGGCCTGATCGGCGGCAGCGTTATTTTTGAAACAATTTTTGCCATTCCGGGAATGGGGCAGCTTTTCTATCAGGGGGTTATGTCACGTGACTATCCCGTCGTCATGGGGATTCTGGTGATTGGTGCGTTTTTGACCCTGATCGGCAATCTGATTGCCGATCTCAGCTATGCACTGGCTGATCCACGTATCCGGCATGGGGAGGGGTAGGGTAATGGACTTTAAGCATTCCTATCTGTATTCGATCTTCTGGCCGCGACTCCGGCGCAACCGCCTGGCTCTGTTTGGCGGCAGCATCGTGCTGCTGCTTTTTATTGTCTCACTGTTGGCTCCCCTGATTTCACCGTACGATCCCAGCGCAATCAATGCCTGGAAGGTGCTCGCACCTCCTTCTTGGCAGCATTGGTTCGGCACCGACGAGCTCGGCAGAGATGTCCTCAGTCGGGTTCTCTACGGCTCCCGGGTTTCGCTGAAGGTTGGGTTTGTGGCGGTCGGAATCGCTGTTTCAATAGGAACCATCGTCGGGTTGGTGTCAGGATATTATAGCGGCCTTGTTGATGCCACGCTTATGAGGTTGGTGGATATAATGCTCTGTTTTCCAGCATTCTTTCTGATTCTGGCGATCATCACCTTTTTGGAGCCATCAATCTGGTACATCATGATGGTCATCGGCCTGACCGGTTGGATGGGGGTGGCGCGACTTGTTCGGGCTGAAACGCTCTCGATCCGTGAAATGGATTATATTCTGGCGGCCCGCTGTATCGGCTGTTCCAATAGTCGCATCATTTTTCGTCATATTCTTCCTAATGCGATCTCGCCGGTGCTTGTCTCCGCAACACTCGGCATCGCCGGTGCCATCCTGACCGAATCGGCCCTGTCGTTTCTCGGCATCGGTGTGCAGCCCCCGACACCCAGTTGGGGCAATATTCTTACCTCCGGCAAGGATTACATCGAATTTGCCTGGTGGTTGTCGCTCTTTCCCGGTTTGGCTATTTTAGTGACGGTACTAGCCTACAATCTGCTGGGGGAGGGGATCAGGGATGCGCTTGATCCTCGTGTGAAACGCTAATCCAGGTCAGGGTCAGATTATACTATTCAGATGATGTAGGTTCCCCCAATAATTCCAGCCGTTCGTTCAATCAGGCCGATCCCTTTCGTCAAGGTAAACACCCCCCTCTTTTTTTTAGCTCAACTTTCCTCGCGCTTTCCCCGATAAAAATCGTTCTGAAATAGCAATAATAAGTATGTAACATCCAACAATAAATATATAAAGCCGGTCTATAAATTTTATTTATTCACTGCTGCACTGATAATGTGCACACTACCTGTAGATGATTACAATCTGTAACATACTTAAACTAAACGATTAATATAATTTGTTTCAAACAGAATAATTGTATTGACAAATATATAACATCGTACTAAATACTTAATTATAAATATAGCACTGCATTTGATTGATAAATTCATATTTCCGCAATGAAGGAATTTATCCTATGACAAGAGAAAAAGGTGCCTATTCGGTTCAGGCTGTTATCAAGGCCATCGATCTGCTTGAAACTCTTGCCCAAGATGGAGACAATCCATCTATTGCGGTTATAGAAAAAAAACTTGAGTTAAGTCACAACAAGGCTTTTCGTTTGTTGGCTACGCTTGAAGACAAGGGACTGGTAGAGAGGGACGAACTTTCTGGAACATACAGTCTCGGTCTGCAGGCTTTTCAGATGGCACAGCATATTTTAAAAAGCACCAGCCTGATCCGCCTCGCTCATCCAGTAATGGAGGAACTGGCACGTAAGTTGGACGAGGCGATCTACATAACCGTCATGAACAATGATGAAGTACTGTTTCTTGATATGGTGGATTCATTGCAACAGGTGAAAGCGGTAGACCTGGTTGGTAAGCGTTTTCCCTTTTTCACAAATGCCGCCGGAAAGGTTCTGAAATCGGTTTCTTCGATTGATTTGCGCAGCAGGGGGCATAAAAAGAGGAACATCCCTGATCTTCAAACACTGGAAATTGAATTGGACGAAATCAGAAGGAAAGGTGTTGCCGTCGATTTTGGAGGGCTAGGGGAAGGAGTTTGTGCTGTTGCGGTTGTTATCCGGGATTATGCTGGTAAAGTTGTCGGAGCGTTAACCTTGCTGGCCCCATCTTTCAGGATGCTTCAGGATCGACTTGAGAAGGAAATTATTCCATCCATGATTGAAGGAGCTGAAGAGTTATCCATGAAGTTCGGCTATATGAAGATTCCGGTGTGATGAGTAAGTAATACGTTGCTTTCTCAGCTTTTTGACAGAAGTTAACTTCGTTAATGCACGTATCCAGTTTACTAGGGCTATGAGTTAAATTCCTGACGAAAGGAGGTTTTAATCGGCAATTTAAAACGGTATGTAGTTAGGTAATACCAACTTATGTGTGAAAGGAGTAACTAATGGCAGAAAGACAGTATGATTGGGCAGCAATCGCAAAAAACCCGAAGTTCATTGAGCTTACCAGCAAAAAAGCAGCATTTCTTTTC